>JAEEGL010175691.1_pt1 | contig 15015 bp, 13 predicted proteins | sample 9134231 | NCBI WGS metagenome assembly JAEEGL01 (sample SAMN16246548, study PRJNA631951) | gut metagenome | biome: gut microbiome; feature: rumen; material: fiber-attached | host: Bos | place: Iran: Karaj | collected 2018-10 | reverse complement strand
TGAACAACAGCGAAAAATTTGAACTCAGTCTTATGCTTATGGAAAGCATTAAAACGGCGTTTGCCGCGTCGAAAAAAGATGATGACTTTGATGTTGAGGAATACGAGAGAAATCTCCGTCCTTACACTATGGACGAAATCAATGCCATGCTCGACGAGGCGGAAGCACGCATCGACGCTGGGTCTTATGTCACGAACGAGGATTTTTTTCGTGAATGGGACGAAGAAATCGCAAGAGCGGAACAACTTGAAGAAGAACAACAATTGGAAATGGCTGTTGCAGTATGAAATTGATTTGGGACGAAAAGGCAAAATTATCCGTAAAGGAAATTGCCGCATATATCAGGACAAATTTCGGCGTGAAATTCGAGAAAATTTTTCGCGACGAAATTCGTCATATTACTGATTTATTGTTAAATAATCCTCGTATTGGCTCATTAGATCCGTTGTTTGAAGGGCGTTCAAAACAGTACAGAAGTATTATTGTCAGCGGTAAAAATAAGATGGTGTATTATTTTGACGATAAGACAGTTACAATAATTGCCTTTTGGGACTGCCGTAAAGAACCCATTAACCAAGCCGCGCAAGTGAAATAAAACTTTACAAAATCACCGTTTATCGCATTTTCCTGCGATAAACGGTGATTACTATTAATGATTTTTATGTGTCAAATTTCCTGATACATCAATTTCTAAATTTTGCAAATCATTCAACAGCATTTCTTGATTAGTATTCGTCATATTCTGTTTATCATACGACCAAGATTTATTGCTGACAAAATTTGGTTCTATTATTCCATTAAGTTCGTTATTTTCAGCAGAATTATCAATTTGCGAAATTGCGGATTCCATTGTCTGATATTCCTGCTCTAAATATTTATCATAAAACGGATTATTCAACCAATTTTTGTTTTCAGTAGAATATAATAAAAAACTTTCTAATTCGTTGAGTTTTATATTATTAGCGTCAAGTTCAAGGTAAACATTATTTCTATCAAAGGAAATATCTTTTCCTCTTTTGCGCTTAAAACGTATATAAAATTGCATTCCGATTTCTGTTTCAACAACAATATCCGGCAAAATATTGGCTGCATACGTAAGATTTTGCAATGTTATATTGGTAATTGCAATTTTTTCTGATTTTATTATGTCGTATTCCGGCAACATAATATACTTGTTGTTTTCAAGGATTTGCTTGGTCAATTGAAAATATGTTTCCTGAATATGCAGACATGATTTATCATCGCAACTATGGGCAAAGTGATGTACCCTTTCGTCGCCTTGTTTTGCAATAAGGTCAACTTTGCACGCCGGACATACGCAACCACAATCCAATCCGTTAGGAACGTCATCAACACAAACCAAATTGTTGTTTTTATCTAATCCATAAGGATTTAGAGTTGATGCAAATCTGTAATCTGATTTTACCATAATATGCCCGTTTATTTACGATTCTCATCAACACTTTTCTGAACAGGTATAGACCATTCCTCGGATTCTTCGACAGGCGCATCTGTTGTCGTACCATACAGAACCTTAGCCGCTTCATTGCACAAAAACTGATACGCCTTTTTGTCTGCTGCAATTTTAGCAAAGCGCAAATTTTTGCCGTTGCCGATGAAAAAATGACTGCCGATTTTAACAGAGAAATCATATAAGCCAGTTTTTGGATTTTTGGCAGAGAAACCATTTGGCGGTCTTAGAGCCATTTCACTCAGATTGGAATAATCAAAATTGAAACTTTCCAATTCCAAATCTTGATATGCTGCTGCACGGTAAATTGGTTCGCCGAATCCGAGTGCATACGATTTTTGTTTTACACTCCAAGAAAAATCTTGCTTGACATAATCAAGTCTTTCTTTTGCTGAATTTTGTGCTGATTCGGAAGCGCGAATAAGATTTTCCCATTTCTCAAAGCCTACCATCTTGGCTATGACGTGCTGAGCGTTCATCAATGTGAATGTAAAATCATCTTTGTAGTCTGGAACTTCAAGAAAGAAAAAGATTCCTCCAATATCGAAATACTTTGGAGTGTACTCGTAACTTTTGTTACTTTTGTTGTAACGACGGGTTTTGAAATCTTTTAACAGATTTTTTGCTTGATGTTTGAAATAATTAATAAAGTCCATAATGTAACTTTTTTAACGTACCTTAGTTTTTATCTGTTTTGTTGCCCCGTACCTTTGCGACAAAAACCTTGGCACAAAAGTGATACATTATTTTTCTGCGTGGTATGATAAAATCTTTGGACGGGGCGTGCCGTGCTTTACCACAAAGCCGTTGCAAAAATATTAAATCTTTAAATTCTGCGAAATGATTTTTGTGTTAATTTTTATTATTTTGCAAAAAGTTTCTTTACAAAGAAAGATTTTTGCAAAAAAGTTTCTTTACAAAGAAAGATTTGTATAAAAAAACAGGAAATTTGTAACCGCAGACGTGAAATACTGATTTTTCTGAAAAAAATGTAGAAAAATTTTCATAAAAAAAAAAAATAATATATTTTTGCAGAAAGAAAATTTCAAAAAAATAGTAACAAATGAGCATACTTGTTAACAAAGATTCGAAGGTAATTGTTCAAGGATTCACCGGCAGCGAAGGTACTTTCCACGCCGGTCAGATGATTGAATACGGCACTAACGTTGTCGGCGGCGTTACCCCCGGCAAAGGCGGTCAGACCCATCTCGACAAACCCGTTTTCAACACCGTTGAAGAGGCGGTTAAGGCTACGGGGGCTAACGTAAGTTGTATTTTCGTTCCGCCGGCATTTGCCGCAGATTCGATAATGGAAGCAGCAGAAGCGGGTATCAAAGTGATTGTCTGCATTACCGAAGGCATTCCTACTCAGGATATGGTAAAGGTAAAAGAGTACCTTAAAGACAAAGACGCAAGACTTATCGGTCCCAACTGTCCGGGTATTCTTACTGTCGGTCAGGCAAAAGTCGGAATTATGCCGGGCTTTATCTTCAAAGAAGGTTGTGTAGGCGTTGTATCACGCTCTGGTACACTTACTTACGAGGCTGTTGATCAAGTAACAAAAGCAGGTCTGGGTCAGACGACGGCTATCGGTATCGGCGGAGACCCGATTATCGGAACCTCAACCTTGGACGCCGTAAAACTTTTTATGGCAGACCCCGAAACAAAGGGCATTATTATGATAGGAGAAATAGGCGGTTCTATGGAAACTGATGCCGCTTATTGGATTAAAGAACACGGTACAAAACCTGTTGTAGGTTTTATCGCCGGACAGACCGCACCGAAAGGCCGCAGAATGGGACACGCGGGCGCAATCATCGGCGGAAAAGCCGACACCGCTGCCGCTAAAATGCAGATTATGAGAGAGTGCGGAATCACGGTCGTTGAATCTCCCGCCGATATGGGAAAAGCAATGGCGGAATTGCTGAAAAAATAATCATAATCAATGATATCAAGCGTTCCCTTCCGTCTTTTTTCAGGCGGACGGGACGTTTTTATTAATTTCAAATATGAACGAGTCTATATTAAGTGCGTTGATGCAAATGTTTGCTATCGTGGCAACGATGAAAGCCTCCGACGAAATGTCAGAGGATTCGCGTACTACGGTGGAAGCATATTTGAAACTGCAACTGAGTCAGCAACTTGTGGATAAGTATCTGAAACTTTTCGACGAGTATTACGCTATTCAGAGCGGTGCCGCACGCAAAAATTCCGACGCTAAGCAGAAAAAGCGTAATTCGATGAACTCGGTAAAAGTCTTGAAAATTTGCAACGAGGTCAACGAAACGCTTCAACAACACGACAAAATCATCGTGGTAATCCGTCTTTTGGAGTTTGTTAAAAGCACTGTTGACGAAAAAGACCTTGACTTTATCAACACCGTCGCAGAAACTTTCAACATTCCCGAACAGGAATACACCGACCTGAAAGCCTTTGTCCTGTATTCTGCAAAGGAGATAACAGACAAGACGCAGTTTATGATAGTCGGTTCGCAGCCCGTTCCGCTCGAACTCGCTACGGCAAAATTCATATTTGAAAAAAATCTCAAAGGCGTTATTGAGATTATCCGCATGAAGTCGGTCAACCTGCTGTTTTTCAAGTACACAGGCAGCGAGACCGTTTACATGAACTCCTCGCAGGTTATCCCCGAAAGAACTTATCTTATGGGTAACGGTGCGGTTATCAAAAGCGCGAAAATTACGCCCGTATATTTCAGCGACATTTCAAGCCGTTTTATTCTTGACGAACAGAAATCGAAGTTGGAGTTTGCCGTTGAGGACATTGAGTTCAGGTACGGCAACAGCGACAACGGTATTCACAAATTCTCGTTTTACGAGGAATCGGGCAATCTTATCGGTATTATGGGCGGCAGCGGCGTCGGCAAGTCAACGCTTCTGAACCTTTTTATCGGCAACTATCCTTTGGCGGGCGGCAAAATCACAATCAACGGTTATGACTATGTTGACGGCAAGGAAAAATTAAAAGGCGTTATCGGTTATGTGCCTCAGGACGATTTGCTGATTGAGGAACTTACCGTTTTTCAGAATTTGTATTTCAACGCCAAACTCTGTTTCAACAATTTTACAGAGGAGCAGATTATTAAGACAGTGATGAAAATTCTGACCGAAATGGATTTGAGCGAAATCAAAGACCTCAAAGTAGGCGGTCCGCTCAACAAATTTATCTCCGGCGGTCAGAGAAAGCGTCTTAACATCGCCCTCGAACTTATGCGCGAGCCTTCGGTTTTGATAGCCGACGAGCCGACCTCAGGTCTGTCGTCAGCCGATTCCGAAATGGTTATGACGCTTCTCAAAGAGCAGACTTTCAAGGGAAAACTCGTCATTGTAAACATCCACCAGCCTTCGAGCGACATTTTCAAGATGTTCGACAAGATTCTCGTGATGGACAGGGGCGGTTATCCGGCATATTACGGCAATCCGCTTGACGCGATTTCGTATTTCAAGAAGATTTCCGACAACGTTTCGTTTCAGGAGGGCGAATGTCCGCTGTGCGGCAACGTTAACCCCGAACAGATTTTGGAAACCCTTGAAGCAAAGATGGTTAACGAGTACGGAAAACTTACCCGCAACCGAAAAATTACTCCGAAAGAGTGGTACGGTCTTTTCAACGAAAACATCGCGCCCAAAATCAAGGAGAAGAAAAAGAATTTTCATGAGGAAAAAACGGAAATTCCAGAAAACAATTTCTGTATTCCCGACAAGTTCAATCAGTTTAAGATATTTTTCAGGCGTAACATTCTGTCAAAAATAGTTGACAGACAGTATATGCTTATCAACCTTTTGGAGTCGCCGGTTTTGGCGTGCATTTTGGCGTACTTCATCAAGTTTTTCTCCGGCACGCCGGACGATCCGGGCGAATATGTTTTCGCAAACAACGAAAACATACCGGCTTATATGTTTATCTGTGTTATCTGTTCGCTGTTTATCGGCTTGTCGGTCAGCGCGGAAGACATTATCAGGGACAAGGTGATTCTGAACAGAGAGCGGTTTTTGAATCTCAGTTGGACGAGTTACATCAACGCCAAAATCGTAACGCTCTTGATTTTGTCTGCTATTCAGACATTTACGTTTGTCTTGTTGGGCAATTTGATACTTGAAATTCACGGACTTACGCTCAATTATTGGTTTGTGCTGTTTACAACGTCGGCTTTTGCGAATATACTTGGTCTTAACGTGTCTTCGGCACTCAGCAGCGTTGTCAACATTTATATTCTTATACCTTTTATAATAGTGCCGGAACTTTTGTTCGGCGGCGTTTTGGTAAGTTTCAACAAGTTGCACAAGGATTTTGCCTCGGCGGACTGCGTGCCTGTTGTAGGCGACGTGATGACCTCGCGCTGGGCTTACGAGGCTTTGGCTCTGACTCAGTTTGAGGACAATCCTTACAGCAAGCATTTCTATCTTGTGGAGAGAAAAATCTCCCAGGCTAACTACGATGCGACATTCCTTGTTCCTAAGTTGAAGACTCTCAACGAACTGTCGCGCAGGGCGGTTAAGACCGGCGAAAACTTGGACAAAGTAGAGCGCGATTTAAAAGTCATCAAAACGATGATTGTTCAGATTTGCAAGGACAGGGGCTTGGAGTTCAAGGACGTTGACAGGATAAACAAAGACGGCTACAACGACACTGTTGCTGACGCTCTTGACGACTTTTTGGAGGACGTAAAAGTTAAAGCCGAAAAAGAACAATACCGTGCCTCTGAGGAAAAAGACGACATTTACGCACGCCTTGTCAAGGAACTCGGTTCGCGTACAGCGGTTAGAAAACTTCAAAGCGACAATCAGAACAAGCGTTTGGAAGAAATGCTTCTCAACAAAAACGAAGTCGAAAAAGTGCTTGTAACCGCAAGCGGCAGGCTTGTCCAGCAGAAAGACCCCGCTTATCATATTACGAGGTTTACTAACGGAAGGGCGCATTTTTATTCGCCCGTCAAGAGGCTCGGACCTTTGGAAATAGGAACGTTTGCCTTTAATATGGTGTTTATTTGGATAACTACGGTGATACTTTATTTTGCCTTAAAGTTTACGCTGCTGAAAAAACTGCTTGACAAGATAAGCGGTTTTCAATTCAGTCTCAAACTCAAAGCAGACAAAAAGCAGGTTGCCGCTCAAAAATAAGATGTTATGAAAAAGAAAGTATTGATGATTGCGGCGGCTCTCTGGGCAGCCGTGCTGGGTGGCTTTATATTCGGTTGTTCAAACGCCGGCTCTGACAACAACCGTTTGAAGGGCAAAATCCATTTGTTGAAAAACGAAAGCGTGGCGTTGAAGATAAAAATCGTGCCGTATGAAGGCGGTCAGAGATATGTTACCGCAAAGTTTTTCGACCTTGACGGCATGTTTGTCGGCAGGTTTGAGCGCGAGTATAACGGCGGCGACATTCTTCTTACGATGGGCGATATAAATGTCGGCGGACGTCATGTGGTTTTTCCGCAGAAGATGGTTTACGGTGAAAACAATTCTACGGTTATCCCTTTGACGGAGTATTACGCAAAAGAGGGCTATCCGAAGATTTACGTTTCTCGCAACATCGACACCGTTTTGCGGCACGAAATCGGAAAACTTTATTCTGTATATTCCAAAGGCGACATTAAGTTTGTGGAGGAGCAGTACGGAGAGGTGTCTTCCGACAGTATAGTTTTGAAAAATCCGCAGGACAGGGTTTTGTACGAGTTCAAAGTAAGAGCCAAAAGAGCCGAAAAATGAAAATCGTAATTACCGGCGCGTCGTCTGGTCTCGGCATGGAAACGGCTAAACTGTTTATCAAAAACGGTTGGGCTGTAACCGTTTGTGCGCGTAGGACTGACCGTTTAGAAGAGTTGAAAGCCTTGTCAGAGAGGGTTAAGACGGCGTTTTTGGACGTTAACAGCCCGGAAAGCGCGGACACCTTGACCGGACTTCTAAATGCTGACGGCGGCACGGATATTTATTTTCACGCCTCCGGCATCGGCTGCCACAATATTGAAACAGATTTGGAAAAAGAACTTAACGTCTTGAATACCAACTGTTTGGGCTTTTCTCGCTGTATAATTACGGCTTTTAATTATTTTAAGCAGAAGGGCGGGGGACATATCGCCGCGATTTCTTCTATTGGCGGGACAAAAGGTCTCGGTGCTGCACCCTCGTATAGTGCGTCAAAAGCGATGAATAACATTTATTTACAGTCGCTTGCGCAGTTATCGCGAATGATTGGAGCAAATATCACTTTTACGGACATAAAACCGGGTTTTGTTAAGACGGCTCTTTTGGATTCTCAGCGCAGTTATCCGCTGCTTATGAGCAAGGAATATGCTGCAAGAAAAATATACAAAGCAATTATTAAGAAAAAAAGAAAGGCTATAATCGATTGGAAATACGCTATTTTAGTATTCTTTTGGAAACTTATACCTGATTTTGTTTGGGAGAGAATAAGGATTGACGCGTCGGAAAATAAAAAAATATAAAAAAATTTTTCTCTTAAAGAAATAATATGTACTTTTGAAACCTGAAAAAAAATTGTAACAAGCAATGTTAGAACCGATTTTAATACAGCAGACAAGCGATACTCCGAGGGTTGAACTTGATAAGGAAAGAGGCGTTTTTGAGTTTTCGGGAAAATCTCTGCCCGAGGACGTGATTAAATTTTTCTCTCCGGTCCAGGAATGGTTTTCGCGGTATTCGGAAGACCCTAACCCCGAAACTGAAATTTCTTTTCACTTAGACTATTTCAATTCGTCGAGTGCGAGGGTTATTGTAAAAATTTTAATCGGTTTGGAGGCTATCAACGGTAGTAAAAGTAATGTTCATGTAACATGGTATTACACTGAAAACGACGAAGTTATGTATGACCGTGGATTGGAACTCAAAAGCGTGCTGAATCTGCCTTTTTCGGTGGAAGAAAAAAAATAAAGTTAACAAAAGAAAAAAAATTAACAAAATTTCATTTACAGATGGAATCAAAGGATACTGTCTCTGTTGAGCAGGCACAGGAAGTGAAAAAACCGAGTGCCGCAGAACTTGTTTTACAAACACTTGAAGCCCTTAAAAATAAGGACGAAGATTCGTTGAAAGAAAAAATCGAGGAGTTTAAATCCGGAATGGAAGCCGCTTCCGCCTCAGAGGAGGATATGCAGGAGGACGTTCATGAGGAGACTGCCGCAGCCGAGGATTATTCGGGCATGGACAGGGAGCAACTCTTGAAAAAAATGCAGGAAATTGTTCAAAACGGCGATATTCTCGCGGTACGCTCTCAGGTGGACGCGCTTAGAACGCAGTTTTATAAAATAAAGGAAAACAAAGCCGCCCAAGAACCTACGGAAGACGGCGAAGTCGCAGAAACTCAGGAACTTGACCCCTTGGAGGAACAGTTCAAGTCGCTTTATTCGCTTTACCGTGAAAAGCGTAACGAAATTAATTCGCAAATCGAAAAACAGCAGTTGGAAAACCTCGCCGTTAAGAAGGAAATCATTGAAAAAATCGAAAAACTGATTAATCCCGAAGGTTTCAGCAAGCAGACATACGAGGATTTCAAGGCGCTTCAAAAACAGTGGAACGAAGTCGGCAAAGTGCCTCAGGCTGAGGCTAAACAACTTGCGGAGGCTTATCATGCGCAGGTTGAAAAGTTCTATTATCAGGCTAAAATCGAAAAAGAGTTGAGAGACTTAGACCTCAAAGTTAACACTGATAATAAAATAAAACTTTGCGAAAGGGCAGAGGAACTTATTATTCAGCCGAAAATCGTCAACGCTTTCAAGGAGTTGCAGAAACTTCATGAGCAGTGGCGTGAAATCGGACCCGTTATCGCTGACAAAAAAGAGGAACTTTGGGAAAGATTCAAACTCGCTACCTCGAAAATCAACAAACGTCATTTGGAGTATTACGACAATCTCAAAAAAGAGCAGGAACAGAATTACAAAGCAAAAACTTTGATTTGCGAAAAAGCCGAGGAAATTGTCGCAACGCCGTGCAATTCGATGAAAGAGTGGGAGGCTAAATCTAAGGAAATTCTTGAACTTCAACAGATTTGGAAACTTGTGGGTTTTGCGCCCAAAAAATACAACACAAAAGTTTACGAAAGATTCCGCCGTTCATGCGACGAGTTTTTCGGCAAAAAACGTGATTTTTATCTCCAAAGCCGCGAAGAGGAAGACAACAACCTTTTGATTAAGGAAGACCTCTGCGCTCAGGCGGAGAGCATGAAAGATTCAACCGACTGGGGCAAAACGACAGAGTTTTACAAAAAACTCCAAGCCAAATGGAAAACAATCGGCGCAGTTCCCAGAAAAAATTCGGAAGAACTCTGGCAGCGTTTCCGCGGTGCTTGCAATGCCTTTTTTGAAAACAAGAAAAAGCATTTTGAGGAAAAAGACAAGGAAGAGGAAGAAAACCTCAAACTTAAAGAGCAGATTATCAGCGAAGTGGAAAGTTTCCAGTTCTCTGAAAACGACGAGGACAATATCGCACGCTTGAAAGAGTTTCAGAAACGCTGGTTGCAGACCGGTGCTGTTCCCCGTCCTAAAAGGGACAAGATTTTTGACCGTTTCCGCAAAGCCATCGACGCTCAGTTCAACAAAATCAACATCGACGAGGCAAAACGCAACGAGGTTAAAATCAAGAATTTAATCGAGTCTTCTTTGAACTCGCCGTCAGGTTACGAAAAACTCCGCGCTGAAAAGGACAAAATTAAAACAAGGATTGAAGGCTTGCGTCAGCAGGTAATTTTGGCGGAAAACAATCTCGGATTTTTCTCCGAAAGCAAAAACGCTGAAAACATGATTGAAAGTTTCAAGAGAAAACTCGAAAAGTCAAAGGCTGAAATCGCAACGCTTGAAAAATTTTCGTCGATGCTTTCAAAGGCGATAAATGAAATCGTCAGCAAGAACAAAAAATAACAGGATAAAAGAGAGAAATGGATAAAAACACGCTTATAGGAATTGTACTTTGTATTGCTGTTTTCATAGGTTTTTCGTTGTACAACCGTCCCTCTGAGGAGCAGATTCAGGCGCAGAAGCGTTACAGGGATTCTGTTGCGGCGGTTCATGCGGAGAGGGTTCAGGCTGAACTGGCGCAGGAGAGGCTGCGCGATTCCATCGCCGGACTTTCGGAGTCAGTTTTGACGGATTCGGCTCAGATGGCGGATTACGCAAGACAGTTCGGAAAATTCTCCGGCTGTGCTTTCGGCGAGGAAAAAGAAGTTGTACTCGAAAACGAAAATGTAAAAGTTACGTTAAATTCAAAAGGTGCTAAAATCTCGGAAGTTGAAGTTTTGGGTTATCAGACTTATTCGGGCGAGCCTTTGATGGTTATGAAAAAGGACGCCTTGAACGAGATGAACATCGACTTTTTCTGCGGCTCGCAGGCTGTTTCTACCAAAAAACTGTTTTTCAACTGTGTTAAACAGACAAAAAACGAAGCGGTTTTTCGTGCGGCAGTTGACGGCGGTTCATGGTTGGAGTTTTCTTATAAACTGAGCGATGGTAGTTATCTTTTGGATTATGCAATAACGTTTCACAATCTTGACGGTGTTATCAACAAGAATTCAAGTTATATTGATTTTACTTGGAATCAGGCTTTGCCGGTTTTGGAACGCGGTAACAAATGGGAGTCGCAACATTCGGGACTTTATTATAAGTATGAGGACGATGGTGCTGAATATTTGTCGCTAACCTCGGACGAAGACAAAACCAACCTTAACGGTTTTACGAAATGGATTGCTTATAAAGGTGAGTTCTTTTCATCGGTTTTGGTAGCCGGAACGCATTTTTCAAATGCCGAGGTTTCGTTCAGGAATATTACAACGAACAATAATTTCAAATTTTTGTCTTCGCGCATAGGTTTTTCTGTTTCGGACACGGTAAAAAACATGGCGTTTTATTTTGGTCCTAACAAGTTTAAAACTCTTAAAGAGACCGTTATGACTGTTGACGGAGTCTCGCAAGACGGCCTCGGACTTCAAGAACTTGTGCCGCTTGGTTGGGGAATTTTCGGCTGGATTAATAGGATAGCGATTATCCCGCTTTTCAACTGGTTAGGTTCTTTTATTTCAAGTTACGGTTTAATTATTTTGATTATGACCGTAATTATAAAAGTTGTGATTTTCCCGCTGACATACAAGTCGTATAAATCAACTGCATCGATGAGGGTTTTAAAACCGCAGGTTGAGGAGATTAACAAGAAATATCCGAAGCAAGAGCAGGCAATGGAAAAACAACAGGCTGTTATGGCGTTGTATAGAAAAGTAGGTATTTCTCCTATGGGCGGTTGTCTGCCTTTGTTGTTGCAAATGCCTATTTTGATTGCTATGTTCAACTTCTTCCCAGCATCTATTGAACTAAGACAGCAGGGATTTCTTTGGGCGACGGATTTGTCATCATACGATTCAATTTTGGATTTGCCGTTTAGTATTCCATGGTATGGCGACCACGTAAGTTTGTTTACGCTTTTGATGGCGGCTGCGATGGTTGTGTCAACGAAGATAAATTCTTCTCAAATGGATACAGGCAGTCAGCAAATGCCCGGAATGAAAATGATGATGTATTTGATGCCGGTTATGATGGTCTTTTGGTTCAACGATTATTCGTCAGGTTTGAGTTATTATTATTTCTTGTCAAATATCATAACGATAATTCAGATGATTATCATCCGCAGGACACTTGACGAAGAAGAAATTTTGAAAAAACTCAATTCAAAGGCGGCTAAAAACGCAGGCAAAAAGAAATCAGGTTTTATGGCGCGTCTTGAAGAGGCTCAACGCCGTCAACTTGAAGAGATGAAAAAACAACAGAATAAAAAACGTAGATAACTTTTTAAAAAACTTAAAAACATGAAAAAGATTTTTTTGATGGTAGCCGTAATGATAGCGGCTATAAGTGCCTCGTTTGCACAGGATTTTACTTTCGGCGCAAGGGTCGGAATGAATGTGGCAAATATCGGCGGAGATATTGATCCTAAAATGGATTCAAAAATTAGTCTAAAAGCCGGAGTTGTTGCTTGTTTTCCGCTTGCAGATAATATTTATCTTGAACCCGGATTGTTATTTTCTCCGAAAGGCGCAAAGTATGAATATAAAGATATTAAAGGAGATAATATAAAAAATGTTTATAATTTGAATTATTTGGAGATACCGATTAGTGCGGTTTATAAATTCGAGGTTAATAGTAATTTTGCAGTACGCGGACATGTAGGTCCTTATGTGGGTGTCGGAATGTTCGGCAGATACAAACGTGAAGTAAACGGCAGTGCAAAAGAAAAAGACGGCGGTGACAAGAAGAAAGCATTTAGCAGTGAAAAAAGAGCATGTAATTATCAACGTTTTGATACTGGTCTTAATTTAGGTGCTGGTATTGAGTTCAGTATTTGCTATTTAGGAGTTCAATATGGTTTGGGCTTTATGAATTTTAACTCCAAAAATAACAAAGATTATAAGATGCGGAACAACGTTTTATCCGTTGATTTCGGTATCAACTTCTAAAAATAAAAAGTTTAAAAAAAGGCGGGACTGAAATTTTTGTTTTCAGTCCCGTTTTTTTTACACCGTTATAATATTGTTTCTGATTGCGAACTTCATCAAATCGACGCTTGATTTGAGGTTGAGTTTTTGCATAATGTGGTTTTTATGCGTTTCAACCGTGCGGACGGAAATGAAAAGCGTATCCGCTATTTCTTGATTAGTAAGACCGTCGCCCCAAAGTTTTAAGATTTCGATTTGTCGCGATGAAAGTGTTGACGAATCATCATTGTATTCGTCAATTTCGTTGCCAGAATCAGGTTTCATCGTGTTGATGTATTTTTGAAGAAGTATGTGCGTTATCGATTCGCTGTAAAAATCGTGTCCGCCCCTGATTGTGTAAATCGCTTGAATCAAGTCCGATGCTTCGGAATCAATTGTTAAAAAGCCTTTTGCTCCTGCTTTAATTGCCTTTGCCACAATATCTTCCCTTTGAGAGTCCGCAACAATGAGAATCGATGTCTTGGGAAATTTCATTCTCAATGCGATTATCATATCCAAATCGTTATGAGTAATCTCAAAAAAGTTGATAATCAAAACATTAATTATCCTTCCCTGCATTTTTTCAAACAACGAAACTTTGTCCGTAACGGAAATGACGTTTTTGATGTCGTCAGTGGAGGAAATATAGTTTTCAAGGCATTGTTGGAGCAATTTATGCTTGAAAAAAATACCTGTGTAAATCATTTTTTATTATTTATTGCTTGCTGCACAAAGTTATATAGATTTTTTTATAAAAAAAATTAAATAATTGCAAAGTTTTTGCCGTTTTTATTAAAAAATAATAATTTTGCTATTATGCAACTTTTAAAAAAAAATCAGAAATATGAAGAAAAATTGTTTGATATTTGTATGTATCTTATTTTCAACGCTTTGCGGTTGCTTGAAACCAGTAGAGGAGTTTTCGGTGCCTGTAATGTCGGTAAGTTATTCGGAAAATGACTTGATTTATTTTTCGGAGATACAGACGGCTTCGGTGAATGTAAAAATCCGTAGTGAGGAGGATTTGCTTGGTTTTAAAATGTATTGCAATCCTCCGAGATGGTATTTGGATTCTACTTTTGAGAATTATACGCACAATGTGGAGTTTAATTTGAATTTTACGCATCAGAAAGGTTATGTTGTTGATTCCCCTGATTCAACTTATACCGTAACTATGTTGGCGTATACTGAGCGGGATACGGTTGTTGCCAATAGAACTTTGAAATACAAGTTTGAATACCCAGAAATCGACTCATGTGACATAGAACTTTTTTCCGACCCGACAAAGCCGTGTTTTGTTGATATAAAAAATAAATGTGCTTATAATTATACATTAGGTGCTTCTAATTATTATGATTTGGTTTTTGTTAACGAACTCCGTAATTTTTATACATCAGTAGGTATAGGCGGAATAGCGTTGGTTAGTCCTAATGCTCAGGCTTATTTAAGTGAATATTTTGAATATGTTAATGACCTTTTGCCTCCGTATGAGGAAGGATATTTGGAGTTTAGGGAAACTAAGATTGGTTATATTAATCTGAGTTCTATCGGTTATGATAACAGAATGAATGTGTCAGCGGATTTAGTGGGCATTGAAGACGGTTGGTCGCAAGTAGGCTTGACTCTTGATGGTCAGTTTTTAGGATTCGGAATGTTCAATTTGCAACGCGGTACACTTTATAAATGTCAACTTTACGATGGTTCTTATGTTGTTTTTTATATAGTGGAAAGAGATTATACTACTGTTTTTAATACACGAGCGGTAGTGCGTTTTTATTTTCAAAAGTAGAGAAAAAAAAGCGGCGCAGAAAAAAAACTTTTGCGCCGCTTATATCAATTAATTTTTGCTGATAAAAAAATTTATTTTACCAAAATTTCTTCCAACACAATTCCAGGGTCGAGCATTAAGATGCGGAGTTTTGTGCGGCCTTGCAGTCCGTCGGGAATCTTGATTGTGCGTGTCGCATAGCCTCTCAGCACGTTGAGCCGCCATTCTGACGTGAAATCGCCCTCGTGAATCGAAAATTCCTGAACCTTGCCGCCGCCCAACTGCACCG
>JAEEGL015071852.1_pt1 | contig 15016 bp, 7 predicted proteins | sample 9134231 | NCBI WGS metagenome assembly JAEEGL01 (sample SAMN16246548, study PRJNA631951) | gut metagenome | biome: gut microbiome; feature: rumen; material: fiber-attached | host: Bos | place: Iran: Karaj | collected 2018-10 | reverse complement strand
TGGAGACAGCCGCCGACGGCAGTTTCAGCATTGAGGTGACGCCCGAAGATGTGCACCACAACTACTATCTGTGGGTGGAGGCCGACTCGCTCTACGGCAGCCGCAGCGTAACGCTCGAAAAATTTCCCTACGGGCGGCAGAGGTTCAGTTTGGGCGTGGTGCAGGTTGAAGGGCCTGTGCCGCCAACCGTGCAAACTGCCAATATTGAGGCTATTGCAGGAAACACAGCCGCTTCGGGCGGCACGGTTACCGATGTGGGTGGCTCGGCTGTGGTTAGACGCGGCGTGTGCTGGAGTGTTCTGCAACTTCCAACCATTGATGACCCGCACACCACCGACGGACGCGGCCCGGGCGAGTTTACAAGCCAAATGACTGGTTTGAGCCTGAACACCGTCTATTATGTGCGCGCATACGCCACCAACAGCATTGGCACCGCCTACGGCGAACAACTTGAGTTCCGTACTGCCGACGGTCTGCCAACGCTTACTACTGCCGATGTTACAGCCATTACCGCTTCAACGGCAACTGCCGGTGGCGATGTATTGGCCGATGCCGGATATGTTGTCCGTGAGCGCGGCGTGTGCTGGAGCATAACGCAACAGCCAACCATTGTAAACAACCACACCACGGACAGCATTGGACTTGGCCCGTTTGTTAGCAAACTGACTGGTCTTGAACCTGGAACAACCTACTATGTGCGCGCCTATGCCACCAACGGCGCTGGCACAGCCTACGGCCAACAACGTGTGTTCACCACCGAAAGCGGATTGTGCACCGTTCTTACCACTGCGCCCGATGCGGCATCCGTTACTTCCACCGCAGCAACACTTGGCGGCAATGTTACTTCTGATGGCGGCTTCGACTGTTTAACCCGTGGTGTTTGTTATGGCACAGCCCCTGCGCCCACTATTGCCAACGCTCACACCACCGATGGCCTTGGCACAGGCACGTTTGTTAGCCAACTATCTAATTTGCAGCCTGCCACCACCTACTATGCCCGCGCCTACGCCACAAACGGCATTGGCACTTCATACGGCGAGGAGGTTGTTTTTAGCACGAAGTGATATTTATTAAAGGTATGGGCACAAGCGATTTTTTAGTAGTTATTTCTATAATATTCACTTTGATAGCCATTGTGGTATCAAACAACAAACAATTGTGGATATACAAATTTGGCAAAGTGGAAATGGCTATTATCCTATTTTATGTGGTGATAGTGAATATCCTAATACTTGGCGATTTTAAAATTTCAATTGACAATATTGAAGGTTGTTGTTATAATTTTTATTGCGAAAACATTGTCATTGAGTCGAAAACTATAGCCTATTTAATTACAATAGTTCTATTTGCTGTAATAATTGTGTACGTTGGGTGGTGCAAGCATTTCCCTTATTCGAATAATGACAAAATCATACGATACTATAAAGGCTTGATTCAAAATAATACTGCTTTGCTTATTAATAATTTACATTATTATCACGCTGAAAACATTGAAAAACTGATAAAAAAGATTAACTACGAATGCAAAAACTACACACCGCCAGAAACCCAAATGGATGAAGAAGAAGAAATCAAGAAGGCCAATAGGAAAAACGCTCGCCAACGCAATATTACCATAAAGGTTATGTCCGAAATAATTATGGATAAATACTTTATTCAAAAATCCATCAATGTTGACTTGTTTTTTTGTTTAAATATATTTAACCAATTTACAACCAAAAATTTTTATGAAGAAAGTATTGAGTATTATTTCTCGCAGTTTTTTGAGAGCAAGCATCCGCTTTTTGTTAATGATTTGATTGGAGATAATCCTTATGAAGAAGGCGAGAATATTACTTCCAGATTATCAAGAACTAAAATTCTAAAATTCATTTTCAATGAAAATTGTACTGCGACTCTATTCCATACAAATCATTTATTCGAGGCAGCGGCATCCAAAGAAATAGATTCCGGTTGCGCGATTTTTATGAAAGAGCAATCAGACTCTCTTTCTGAAGAATATACGAAAACCATTTGTTATCAATATATCAGATATCACTATTATTCTTTCTTATACATCATTGAAGGTGTTGCAAAAAATAAAAAAGAAATACAACCTGACATTAACACGATAGGTTTTATTTGGTTAACACATGATATGTTAAAAAAATATGGAATGTATGGAAAAAATACTTATGCGCACCAATTCATAAAAGATGTATCCGAAACAATATATTATCTATGTGAATATCTTAAAGACAAAGATGATTTGGGGTATTTATCAATATTGGTCGATACCAAAAGAAGATGTGCTTATTCATATCAATATGTAAATGAGTATGGTATAACACCAGAATCATTAAAAGAAACTTTTGAAGACTATATAAGATTGGGTGGCAACCAAAAATTTAAAGATGAGTATCTGTCTTTGCTGAAAAACAACTATTTGGGGAACGAACAATTATACAAATCCGCTCTTTCATTAGTATCTCATTATTATCAGGGGAAGGTCGCATTTAAAGATTTACAAGAATTTATAAAATAGAACGCATATGAAAAGAACAGTCCTGATTTCTTTACTTATAGTTTTTTCGATTGGAGTGGTAAAAGCACAAAACTTTACAATCGACAACTTGGAATATGAAATAGTGGTTACTACAGATGGAACAAATGCTGTTTATGTCGCTGGATGTTCAAAAGAATTCACTGGTTCGCTAACAATTCCATCGACAGTGGTATATAATAACACAACGTATTCAGTTACAAGCATTGGCAGAGATGCGTTCGCGCATTGCAGTGGTCTGACAACTATTTCTATACCCAATTCAGTCACAAACATTTGTGATGGCGCGTTCTATTATTGCAGTGGTCTAACATCGGTCACTATCGGTAATTCGGTCACAAGTATTGGCTATGCTGCGTTCAAACTTTGCAGCAGTCTTACATCAATTGTCATTCCCAATTCGGTTTCAATCATCGACGAACAAGCGTTCCGCAGTTGCAGCAAACTGACTTCTGTCATCATCCCTAATTCGGTTACTAGTATTGGCAGCTCTGCGTTCTATTATTGCATCGGCATTACATCAATTACCATCCCTAATTCAGTTACAACCATCGGGGACAATGCATTCAGTCTTGTAAAAAACGTAATTTATAATGGAAATGCAACTGGCAATCCTTGGGGGGCACTCACTGTGAATGGAACCTTTGAAGGCGACTTCATTTATGCCGATACTGAAAAAAAACTTCTTACTGTTTATATTGGTAATGGTGGCGAAGTGGATATACCTGGTAGCGTTACAAGCATCGGCAGCTCTGCGTTCAGAGATTGCAATGGTCTTACATCAATTACCATCCCAAATTCAGTTACAGGCATCGGCAGCTATGCGTTCAGTGGTTGCAGTGGCTTGACATCAATCACAATTCCAAATACAGTTACAACTATTGGTGACCATGCGTTCTATAATTGCAGCGGTCTGACAGCCGTTACCATTCCCAATTCTGTTACAAGCATCGGTGGCAGTGCGTTCCAAAATTGCAGTAGCCTAACATCCGTCACTATACCCAATTCGGTTACAAGCATCGGAAACTATGCGTTCATAAATTGCAGTGCCCTTACAACAGTCACAATTCCTGGTTCAGTTACAGCCATAGGCGACTATGCTTTCAAAAACTGCAGTAGTTTGAAAAATGTCACTATCGGTAATTCGATTGCTACTATTGGGAAAGAAGCATTTGCAAATTGCAATGCCATCGAAAAATTGGTTGTAAAAAGTCAATCGCCACCTGAAATATACTCAAATACATTCAATTCTGTTGCCAAAACAATTGTTATATATGTCGCGTGTGGAACTATTAGTAGCTACAAAACAACATCTAATTGGAAGGATTTTATATATTTTGTTGATGTTGAAAATCCTTATACGATTACATTGAATGTAGAAGATGAAAATACCGGTTTAGTAAGGCTAAAGCAACAACCGACATGTGACAACTATACAACTGTTATAGAAGCGATTGGAATGAATGGATACATTTTTAATAATTGGACAGATGGGAATACAAGCAATCCACGTACACTATGGTTGTCGCAAGACACCGCATTTACGGCTTGTTTCAGAAAATATTTATCGGTTTCCATTGTTAGTTCAGATGTGTCAAAAGGCTATGTTTTAGACACCGCAAGCGTATATACCTATGGTAAAGTGCTAACAATAAATGCCATACCAAATTATGGGTATCATTTTGTTGGATGGAGCGATTCTAATAATGATAATCCACGCACGTTGATATTGACACAAGACACTACAATTAGTGCTATATTTGAGATAAACGAATACAAAATATCTCTTACTGCAAATAATACCGTTAGAGGTAGTGTTACTGGAGACGGGAGATTCATTTACAACACAACGAATACCATAACTGCCAATGCTAATCCAAATTACTTATTTGCTTATTGGAGCGACGGTGTTGCAGATAATCCGCGACAATTACATCTTACTAAAGATACTACATTAACTGCCATATTCGTAAAGGAATATAACGATTTGCAAGTGTCAAGCGACATTTTAGAATTTGGCACTGCAAATGGTAGCGGAACAATATATTATGGTACTTCAACCGAAATTTCGGCAACAGCCGCCGCCCATTATCATTTTGTAAGCTGGAACGATGGCAACCGTCAAAACCCGCGCACGGTGCAAGTAATTAGCGATACGGCATTTGTGGCCACGTTTGCAATAGATAGTTTTAAAATTACGGCCACAAGTCGTGCTGAAGAATTTGGTTCAGTTAGCGGTGGCGGGCTGTATGCTTACGGCACTGCCATTGAAGTAAAGGCTTTGCCGCAGCCGCACTGCCATTTTGTGGAGTGGAGCAATGGGGCAAGTGGTATGGTACAAACGTTTAATGTTGAGAAAGATACGGCTATCGCGGCTGTTTTTGCAATCGACAGCCATAGTCTTCAGGTTGCATCATCCGATTCATCAAGGGGAACCGTTGCGGGCTCGGGCGTTTACGACTATGGCACGCAAGTGGTGCTCACGGCAAGACCTACCGCCAACTGCAATTTTGTTTCTTGGAGCGATGGTTCAACAGCCAATCCGCGCACACTCACACTTGTGTCGGACACCGCAGTGGCGGCCACTTTCACACTGATGGCGGAATATGAAGTGCGAGCCTTGCCTTCTGCCGCAGAACGTGGCACTGTTAGCGGCAGCGGCACTTACAGAGTTGGCACCGATGTGCAATTGCAGGCCACTGCCAATGAGCACTACCTTTTCAGCCAATGGTCTGACGGACACACAGAAAATCCACGTACCGTCCGTGCTGTTGCTGACGCCACATACACTGCAGTTTTCGTTCCCGAACAGTACAGTGTTACGCTTTCGCAGAACAATGCCGATATGGGAATGGTGTCGGGCAGCGGCGTTTACAGTTACGGCGATGTAGTAAGTTGCCTTGCCAAACCCTATCAGAATTACCATTTTGTACAGTGGAGCAACGGCGAAACAGCCAACCCCTACGAGTTTGTGATTGAAGGCAACCAATTGCTAACCGCCTATTTCGCCGCTGGTGCCGTCACTGCCATCGGCAATGAATCAGCCATAGAACCAACAATTTACGCCGTTGGCAAAACCATTGTGGTAGAAAACGCTGAATCAGAGATATTTGTGTATGATGCAATGGGCAAATTGATATGTAGGGACGCGATTAATCGCGTCCGCGCAGAATTACAGGTAAACACCGCCGGTGTTTACATTGTTAAGGTTGGCAACGTGGTGAAACGGGTGATGGTGAATTGACAATTTGATAAAATTGAATATAACATAGGGGCGAATTATTATTCGCCCCTATGTTTTTGTTCGCCCTTGCAGGGCGGAAATTTTACAAAAAATCAAAACAGAATTATTTAAAATCAATTGAATAGAGTCTTGTCGAATTTCTTGCAAATCGATAACGCAAAACCAACATCTATTGGGAAAATGAAGTTTTATGCAAATTTGCAATCCGACTGCAAAATTGCATAAATTATTCAAAGAGCCCGTTTGTCATTGTTTAAACCCCACAACCGATATCAGTACGTAGAGCAGGATGATGGCCGGAATGGCGGCAAAGTGCAGGATGATTATCAGTATCAGGCTGATAAGCAGAAAGATGTAGCGGATTTTGTTGCTGCCGAAATCCCATGTTTTGAATTTGAGTGAGAAGAGTGGCAGCTCACAAACCAACAAAAACGACATAATCAGCGACAGCGGTATAAGTATTTGTGGAACAATAATATGCTGTGCGATATAGCTGTCGGCGTTGTAGGTAAGGATGAATGGCAGCGATGCCCAAACCATAGCGTTGGCAGGGGTGGGCAGGCCGATGAATTTGTCGGTCTGGCGCTCATCGAGATTAAATTTTGCAAGGCGAAGTGCCGAGAATGCGGCCATCAGGAATGGCAGCAGGCAGACAGCCATTGTGCACAACGGCAATTCTGCAAATCCAACGCTGTTCGGATTAAGTTGCTGGCTGACAATGACAAACGCAATGGCGGATGGCGCCACACCAAAGCTGATGTCGTCGGCAAGTGAGTCGAGTTCCTTGCCAATGGCCGAACTCACTTTGAGCAAGCGGGCAGCCATGCCGTCGAAGAAATCGAAGACGGCGGCAATCAGAATGAAGAGTCCGGCAAGCGTCAAACTGCCTGTGAATGCGAAAGTTATGGAAAGACATCCCGACAAGGCGTTCATCAGTGTGATGGTGTTCGGAATGAAGGAAACGACTTTGTTTTGTGCCATTGTTCAGCGTTTTAAAACGGTGCAAATGTAGCACATTTTTTAGTTAGGATGTAGGAATTAGGTGTTATCAATTAGGAATTACGCCTATGGTCTGTAGTCCGAAGTCTGAAGTCTGAAGTCCATTTATTCACGCACTCAATTATTCAATCAGTCAAAAAACATCGCACGGACATTGCCAAATGCTTAAATTTGTTTGTTTTTATGGTGTTTGTCTGATGAGACGATTTTTCGGCATATTAATTTTTGCGATGGCAGTGATGGCTGCCGTTGATGCTGATGCCCAACATTTTACAAACGATTGGATTGATTTTGGTCAGGATTATTACCGGCTGGCCATTCCGCAAACGGGCGTTTATCGCGTCAGCCGCAGCCAACTTGAGGCTGCAGGCGTGCCTGTGGGCAGTTTCAATCCGCAGAACATCCAACTTTATCAGAACGGAAAACCGATTGCGTGCCGCGTTGGCAGCGAGCATCAGGGACTGCTCGATTATATTGAGTTTTTTGCTGAGGGCAACAACGGATGGTTCGATTTGGAAATGTACGACAAACCTGAAAATCAGACAAATCCGCACTACAGCCTGATAACAGACACTGCTGCGGTTTTCCTGACCTGGAACAAGCGTTTCGACAATCTGCGTCATTTGGAATGCAGCTCGCAAGGCGCTGAAAACCACGATGCTGCGTCATATTGCATCATCGATACAGTGTGTCAGTACACGGGCACCTATTTGGGTGGTGAAGAGAATTGCGAGTATACTGATGCCGAAGGCTGGTTCGATGGGTCGGCCTTGGCGTTGGGCAAGCAGTTGGCCAAATCGGTGCCCACCCCCAAAGTGTTTGCCGACGGCGGTCTGAAAGCCCGCATTACTCTTGCGTTGGCCACATACTCATCGAACGGCCACCACATCACGGTGACAGGACCTGGCGTGAGCATCGACACCATTTTCTACGGTTTGCGTACTTTAAAACACCAAACCACCACTGATGCTTCCAATTTGTTGGTACAGAACAAGTTCACTTTCGCAAGTGTTGATAATATTTCGGCCAAAACCGATTACTCGCGGGTGTCGTTCATCGAGATTGAGTACCCGTCGGCGTTCGATTTCAAGGGGCGCAGTCAGCAGATTTTCTGTTTGCCGCCGGCTGATGCCGATTTGAGCATTGCCATCACCAATATGGAATTGACGCAAGATGCTGTTCTGTACGATGTTACACGTGGTTTGCACATCGGGCTGAATGTCTCGGACGGTGAGGCTACCGCGCTCGTTCCGGCACATGGCGACACGGTGCGGCTTGTGGTGGCTCAAGGCAAGGCTTTGCGCAAGGTGGGCGGCATCACACATACGCCGTTCGTCAACCATGCTGTGAGTGGCAGTCAGGTGCTGATTCTGTCGCATACGGCATTGATGGGCAAGGCACGCGAATATGCCGATTACCGCAATGCATATCTTGTTGATGTTGAAGAACTTTACAATCAGTTTGGCTATGGCATCCGCAAGCACCCGATGGCCATAAGACATTTTATTGAGTATGCGGTTGCAACATGGAAGGTGAGGCCGCAGTATCTTTTTATTATTGGTAAAGGCGTGAGTGCCAACGATATGCGTAAAAATGCAACGGCTTATGCCAACTGTCTTGTGCCGCCGATGGGCGTACCGGCTTCCGACGCGCTGCTTTCGGCTCATGTGGGCGGTTCGGGCACTGCGCCGCTGCTTGCCACGGGCCGTTTGTCGGCTTTGCGCGCGGCCGACATCGAGAATTATCTGAACAAGGTGAAGGCATTTGAACAGAATCCGCAGAGCGAGTGGATGAAGCGTGTGCTTCACTTTGTGGGCGGTAAAACACAGGCAGAGCAAACCGAAATCAAAAGGTATATGGCTGAATATAAGCGCATTATTGAAGATACTCTTTTCGGCGCAAGCGTGACATCGTTCTACAAATCGACATCGGACCCGATAGCGACATCAAAAAATGATAGTGTTAAAATGCTAATAAACAGCGGTGTAAGCCTGATGACATTCTTCGGGCACGGTTCGGGATACGGCGGTTTCGACCAAGACATCGACTCGCCGTCATTTTACGACAACGAAGGCCGCTATCCGCTCATCATTTCCAACTCGTGCTACACGGGCAACATCTACGGCTCGTGGCAGTCGTCGGTGAGCGAGGAATGGGTGCTTGCGCAGAATAAGGGCGCCATCGGCCTGATTGCCATGGTGAACGAAGGCGTGCCGTATTATCTGAATATGTTCTCGTCGCGATTCTACCGCCATATTGCCAACACATCGTACGCAGAACCGATTGGCAGGGCAATGCGGTTGGCGCAGGTGGCGATGTCGGGCAGCACCAACCGTCTGACCAACGGAACCATTCAGCAGATGGTTTTGCACGGCGACCCCTGCATTGTTCTGAATAGTTCGAAAAAGCCTGATTTGCAATTGAATGCGTCCGATGTCTGGTTCTCGCCGGCGGTGCTCACCACGGCCGTCGATTCGTTTACGGTGAACGTGGCGCTGCGTAACGTTGGGCGCGCAATCACCACCGATTTCGTTGTTGAACTGCTTCATACTCAACCCGATGGAAGCACGGCTCTTTATGCGCAACAGGTTGCCCGACTAACATTTAGAGACACGCTTCGTTTCCGCCTGCCGATGAACCGCATTGGTGCGGCAGGTGCTAACCAATTCAGCATCAGCCTTGATGCGATGGAACAGATTGCCGAGCTCAACGAAGATAACAATGCCGTGACGGTGTCGGCATTTGTGCAGTCGGTTGATGTGACGTCCGTCTGGCCTTACAATTACGCACTTGTGAGCGATGTGCCGTCGGTGCTCAAGGCTTCGACATCAGATGCGGTGACAGCAGCGCAAGCAAGTGTTTTCCAAATAGATACCACAGAACGGTTCGGCAGTGGCCGGTTCTTGTCGGAACGGCTTGAGCATGGCGGCGGGGTGGTGGAATGGCATCCGGCAACGGCCATCGACACAGGGCAGGTCTATTTCTGGCGTGCGAAGAGCGATGCCGCCGATGATTTCAGCAACATCAGCTCATTTATCGCCCACGATGGAATGACTGGGTGGGAACAGTCTGATTTTGAGCAGATTGACGACGATGATTTCGCCCACATCAAAGCCGATGCGGGCAGCCGCTCATTCAGTTTCACCAATGCCGCGCGAACGTTGCGCTGCCGCAATATCGGCTCGCCCAATTCGAGCAATTTCATGAAAATCAGTTTTGAGATGGACGGCTACAGCGCACAGTCGTCGTGTGGTGCGGTCAATGCATTGCTGATGGTGGTCATCGACTCGTTCAATCTTGTACCGTGGCAGTCGGACCGTGGGCGTTATGGTCATTCCAACTATCCGCATTGTTCGTCGGCGCCCTATGAGCTGTATTACATCTTCTATTTGAACAATCTCGATGCGGGGCTCGATTCACTTATCAATATGGTTGAAAATCAGGTGCCAAAAGGCAACTACATAATGATTTACTCGTTTATTTCGGGGCGGTTCCAACAGTGGCCTGAACGGGCTTACAGCGCGTTTGAGCGTTGGGGTGCGGCGCAGATTCGCACCGTCAACAGCTCGGTGCCTTACATCTTCTTCACTCACAAGGGCTATCCCGATGAGTCAGAAGAAGTTATCGGTAAATCGGCAACCGATGTAGTTGATTTTCACCGAACGCTTTATAACAACTATAATTTTGGCACCATAACAAGTCCGGCAATAGGTCCGGCACAACGCTGGACGGGGCTTGAGTGGCAGAGCGACACCGTAGCGGCCGGAAGCGAGGCTTTTGTGAGAGTGCTGGGCGTTGAATCGGATGGCACCGCACTCGTTCTGAAGGATTCGGTGGCGAGTCCGTCGGCCGATTTGACCGGCATTGACGCCAATCGTTATAGTCGACTCAAGCTGCAGTTTTTCAGTCGCAACGATTCGCTTTATGTCCCGTCGCGACTGCGGATGTGGCGGGTTCTCTACACACCGTACACCGATTTGGCGGTAAACCCGTCGCGGGGCTGGCTTTTCCGGTCCGACACTCTGCATGAGGGTGAGCAGGCAATGGCCGTGGTGGCTTGCGAGAACATTGGTCAGCAGCCGTCGGACAGCGTGCTGGTGCACTATTGGCTGCAAACGGCCACCAATCGCATTGTTGAGATTGGCTACAAACGGCTGACGGCTTTGTCGCCTGGCGAATATGTGCTTGATACTGTGATGTTTGAAACCGTCGGGCTCGATGATGAAAACGTCTTTTTTGCCGAACTGAACCCCAAGCCCGTCGGCTCGGCCTACTACGACCAAATGGAACTGACACACTTTAACAATTTCATACAGAAACAGTTCAGTGTTGTGCGCGACAATGGCAATCCGCTGCTCGATGTGACTTTCGACGGCCGGCATATCCGCGACGGCGACATTGTGTCGGCGCAGCCGGTGATTGCTGTCACCGTGGCCGACGCCAACCGTTTCATGACCATCACCGATGTTGATGCTGTGGCGCTCTATCTGACGCCGATGGCCACTGGCGTTGAGAGCCGAATTGATTTGGCGGGCAATCCCGATGTGCGGTTCTCGCCTGGCACTGCCGCAAGCAACATTGCCCGGCTTGAGCTCGAGATGCCATTCGCGACGGGTACCTATCAGTTGCGTGTCCGTGCCCACGATGCGTCGGGCAACGAGTCGGGTGCCGATGACTACATCATATCGTTCCGTGTGATTGCAGAAAACACAGTGTCAGACGTTTATGCGTTCCCGAATCCGTTCGGCGCTTCCACGCGTTTCGGTTTTGAGCTCACTGGCACTCTGCTTCCCGACGAGTTGCGAATCGACATCTACAACCCGATGGGAAAGATTGTCAAAACCATCACTATGGCTGACTTTGGCGGGCTGCACTTCGGCTTGAACATGTCGTCGGTGTGGAACGGCACCAACGCTCATGGCGCTCTGCTTCCGGCCGGCGTCTATTTCTATAAAGTGCGCATCAGTTACGACGGCATCGAATTCCCAACCCGCAATTCCAACGGACGCAGCTCGCTTGTCAATGGTGTCGGAAGATTGGTGATTATTAGGTGATGGGTTCGGTTTGAATCCTTAATATACGGCGTATGGGCTGACTATTAGAAAAAAGTAGCTTCCACATTTCCATTTATCCAAATATCAGCATTAAACATTATATTAGCCGCTGAATTTTAAAACAACAATTTGTTGAAATAGAAAAAGTTATAAAATAGTATATTAGAACTTTATCATTTAGTTTTCACATCTTGAAAAACGGCCAATTTTTCAAACGAACTAAAACAAATGCTATGGTTCACGTCCACGAATATGGCGTGAGCTATTTGTGTTTGTCAGTTCGTTGGGTTTCTGGCCGTTACCTTAAGATGTGGGCAATTTTGCAAATAGTTTCACGTCTTTTTTATGAGTAACGCCCCCATACATATTGGCAGACTGATTAAAGCCGAACTCGACCTTCAAGGCCGTAAAGCGCAATGGTTTGCTGACCAACTCTGTTTCGAAAGAACAAACGTTTACAACATTTTCCGCCGCCAAAGTATCGATGTCGATTTGCTTCTGCGTATCAGCCAAATCCTTCAATACGACTTCTTCGCGCTCTACTCACAACAAGTTTCAAATGTTGAAAATCCTTCGACAAATAATTGAAAATGATTCTATTGTTTGTTGAATTATCGTTACGGAAAATCACGGCGAAATGAGTCGTGACTTGATAATTTTATGGGGTGAATTTTAAAAAATAATGTTATTAACTTAAAATTGAATTGATATGAGTTGGAAATGCGATTGGTGTGGAAAAGATTACGAATTTGGTGTGAGTGGCGGTTTTGGAAAATCATTTTGCTCAAGAAAATGTAAAGAAGCGTATGAGGCGAACGAACGTGAAAGTTCCGAACGTAAACGCAATGAGGCCATAGAAAGAAAACGCAGAGAAGAAGAAGAGTATGCAAATTTGGGATTTTTTGGTAGGTTATTCAGGCTAATAAAAAGAATTATTATTACAGGAATAGTCTTGATTATTGGCTTTTATATTGTAAAGAATTATGTTATAAAGAATGCTGATGACGATATAAAGTCCGAAAACTCTCAAAAGACAGAACAAGTATCAAAAAAGCAAAGTACTACAACTGCTAAAAGCACAGGCACTTCTAATGCAAGTTCGAAATCTGCGCCAAGCAAAACTGCCACCACTACAAGCAGTTCTAAACCTACAACACCGCAATCGTCTAATTCGCAATCTAGTTCAAATTCGAGTTCTAAAACACCTTCAACTGCGCAGACAAATACTGCGGCAACAAGTGCTTCAATGGCTACTACAAAGAGTACAGCGACAGAATCCGAAGCTTCGTATCAAACGTATCTTGCTTTATCAACACTGTTGGAAAGTGAAGGTAAATCATTGAAATTATGTGAAGCTCAAAACCAAACAAAAGGACAGGAAGCTAATGTCATTGGGAAAATGAGTCAACTTTATGGCACAAAATACTATGGCAACGCATTGAAGGACCTTGTTAGGTATTGCCCCAAATATGCTTCGGAGTATTCTAAAAATGGGAAATATTTTGCTTCGGAAGCGGAATTCTATAGAGCATATATCGCCCCCGATTATTCAAAACAATTAAAGGCAAAAAAGAAAGAAAGATGATAGATTGATAAATGATTATTCGGGAAATACCCTATGTCGTTTAAAGGACGACAGTTTTAGTTGGACATTACAAACAATTCTTGGTGTTTTTCGGATAATCATTTTCCATTTTTAACATATTAATTTAGTGTATTATGGAAGAAATGAAAGAGTGCCCGTTTTGTGGCAAAGAGATTCTTGCAGTAGCAAAGATGTGTAAATATTGTAGGGAGTGGCTGCCTGAAGAACCTACCAATACTGCAAAAACTGTTGAAACAGAAATGGCTAATACAGAGGAATGTGCACAAGACAATATTCAGACAGAAACTGACCAAGCATCGGGGTTAAGTAGTGAGGAAAGAGATGCCAGGCTTAAGGAGTTAAACAAAGAAATAAACATATTAAGGTTTGTTGAAAAGCGTAAAGCACAAGAAGCCGGCCTGGATGTCAGTGAGATAGATAACAAAATTGACATATTAAAAAAAGAAGAACGAAAGTTAGACCTAGAAAAAGGACTTGAAGAAGGGTACTATTATTATGATGCTGATGGACGTGTAATAGTAAATAGAGAACTCGACGGTCCGGCTTATCATCCGTATAGGCCTTTCGTTTTGATAGGAGCCGCAATAATTGCAATAATTGTCGTGGTAGTATTGATAATGAGGTAACTCAAATTGCAATAAATATTTATAATAAAAAAAGGAAGCCATTCGCTTCCTTTTTTGTTGTTATTTAAACACATCCATCTTCTTAACCATAATGAACACCCCCCTGTTTAAAAGTGGATTCTGATGGCTCTATTTTTTTTGATGGCAGTTTCATTCCTTTATGTGGGTGATTCACAAAACCACTTTCTTCTTCTCGAGACATCGGTTTAAAAGAATGAACCATAGTGCTTTGTGATAATCTGCAACTATAACACAACATTATATTTTTACCACAATGGAAGCAAAATTAAATCTGCCGTCAATCAAAATCTGCAAGCGCGACGGGCGCATTGTCAATTTTGAAGCCGAAAAAATCAGTTATGCAATCTTTAAGGCTCTTCGCGCTGTGGGCAAACCTGATCGCCAACTGGCTGAAGACCTGATGCTTGAGGTCATCACAAAGCTCAATTTGTTCGACAAACTCGACTACACACCGACAGTGGAGGAAGTGCAGGACACTGTGGAGAAAGTGCTGTTCGACAATAAGTTATTCGACGCAGCAAAGGCTTACATCGTCTATCGCAAGCAGCACGAGAGTATGCGTAATACCAAGGAGCTGCTGTCGAATATGGACATCATCGATAAGTATATCGACCTGAATGACTGGCGGATAAAGGAGAGTGCCAACTCGTCGTACTCGCTGCAGGGTCTGAATCAACATATTGCAACCATCATTAGTTCGCAGTATTGGCTGGAACGTGTTTATTCTGAAGAGATTAAGCAGGCTTACCAATCGGGCCACATCCACATTCACGACCTTGGATTTTTGAGCGTTTACTGCGTGGGTTGGGATTTGGAAGACCTTCTTATGACAGGCTTTACAGGTGTTCCGGGCAAGATTGAGAGCAGTCCGGCAAAGCACCTGCGCACGGCTTTGGGACAGATTGTCAACTTCTTCTATACAAT
>JAEEGL014182523.1_pt1 | contig 15016 bp, 13 predicted proteins | sample 9134231 | NCBI WGS metagenome assembly JAEEGL01 (sample SAMN16246548, study PRJNA631951) | gut metagenome | biome: gut microbiome; feature: rumen; material: fiber-attached | host: Bos | place: Iran: Karaj | collected 2018-10 | reverse complement strand
TCGGCCCGAAAGAGCCGACCCTTTGCCGTTCCCGTCGTCGGTTTGCAGGGCAAAGCCCCGCGGCGCCGCTTCGGGGAAGCTCGATCCCGCAGAGACTTACTTCAGGCCCTGCTCGTAGGACTCGATCATCTTCTTGAACGTGTGGCCCGCAGGAACAGAGGGCCCGGAATCCCTTGCGGCATCTGGGGTTTCCTGGTCGGCGGCCAGATCCTGGGTGATGTGGCCGGAGTGACGAGCGAGCTTTTTCAGGTACTTTTCGGTGCGCTCGCCGGTAAAAATCTTGATGTCCAGGCGGGCGGTGTCGTCCCCCTCCGGTGTGACAAGAATTCGGTCAATATAGGTATTGATAAATTCCTTGCTGATCGTTCCCTGGGTCACGTCCCGTTGGGCATCTGCGAGGACCTTGCGGATGTGGTCGATGTGCTTGCGGAATTCCTCCGCGGAGGCCATGCTCTGCTCCAGCTCGTGGATCTCGCTCTCTGCGTCCTTGATCTCCTGGTTGCAGGCGGCGGTCATCTGCTTGAAATCCTCCGGCGTCACACAATCGGCGGCGACCAGCTGCAGGAGCTTGGCCTTCTTCTTGTTGGCCATATCAATGACGGCCTGCTGTTCCGCGATCAGCCTGGACAGGTTCCCGCCCTGGGTCATCTCGCGGTACTGCTGGGTGTATTCCTCCACCAGCGCCTCCGTGTCCGCCTGTGTGTCCCGGAAGACCTCAAAAATCACGGGCAGCAGCTCCCGCTCGTAGATGGCAAAGGAGGGGCAGGAGTCGCTTCCGTTCTTGATCTTTCCCGAGCAGACCCAGCGGCTGTTGGCCTTGCCCTGCTTGTCCCGGGATTCCCGGCGGTAATAGGCCTCGCCGCAGCAGGCACAGTAGAGCTTGCCGGTGAACAGGTTGGCGTGGTTGCAAATGCCCTGCCTGCCCTTCACATCCTCGCTGCGCCGTTTCAGAATCGCGTTGGCCTTGTCCCAGAGCTCCTCGGAGACAATGGCCGGCACGATCTCGCCGGTTTCGTCCTTGAACATCACCCATTCCTCCGGCGGGAGGAATTTTTGCTTCTTGGTGAACATGTCCACGACCTTGACCTTGTTGCCCACGTAGTAGCCCTTATACTTGGGGTTGGCGATCATATTGGCCATGGTGGAGTGGGCGATCTTTTTGCCGTTCAGATTCCGGTAGCCCTTGCGCCAGAAGACGTCCTCGATCTGCTTCATGCTGTACTCATCGGTGGCGTAGAGCTCGAAGAGCTCCCGCACCATCTGCGCCTGCTCCTCGTCGACCACCAGGCGGCCGCCGTCCTTGAGATAGCCGAAGATCCGGCTGTTGCCCAGGACCACGCTGGATTTGATGGCCTGCTGGTGGCCGAATTTTACCCGGGAGGAGAGCTTCCGCAGTTCGTCCTGGGCAATCGACGACATGATGGACAGCCGCAGCTCCGAGTCCTCGTCCAGGGTGTTGATGTTGTCGTTCTGGAAGAAGACGCCCACGCCGCAGCCCAGCAGCTCCCGGGTGTAGCGGATCGAATCCAAGGTGTTGCGGGCAAAACGGGAGATCTCCTTCGTGATTACAAGGTCGAATTTGTCCTCGGCGGCGTCCTCCACCATGCGGTTGAAATTCTCGCGCTTTTTCGTAGAAATCCCGGACAGACCCTCGTCGATGTATCCCGGCACAAAGGTCCAGGCCAGGTTTTTCTTGATCAGGTCCTCATAATATGCGATCTGGTTGCCCAGGGAGTTGAGCTGCTCGTCGCTGTCGGAGGACACCCGGGCGTAATAGGTCACGCGCAGCGGGATCTCGTAAATTGTCTTATATCGCATCATCTGCCGCACTTCATGAATGTCCATAACCCGCCTCCAATTTTGTGTGTTCGTTATATCATGTTCTGAAATAAATATACTATAGTCTATCGAAAATGTCAAGAGGGCATTGTAAAACAGCCTGAACCGGATCATAAGGATCTGATTCAGGCTGCTTTTCGTAATTGTCTCCGCTCGCAGAGAATATGGATTACACATTCCTTCTGGAATAGACGACGGTTACAACGATTACTCGCTTTTCCACTTCCTCGATGCGATAAATCACGGTGTAATTCTTGATGAACAGTTGACGGTAGCCTTTGTTTGCATACGCGCCGACGGTTCGTTCCGGGCAGCGATAGGGCAGCTGTTCCAAAGAGAAGATTCCGGTTTCCAGAGCGTCAATCAGGGCCTGGGCTGTGCCTTCTTCCAGAAAGGTCTGCGCCACATAAGCATAGATGGCGTCCAGGTCTCGCAGCGCCTTCGGGCTCAACAGGACTTCATACGCCTCCAAAGTGCTTCCTCCTCAGCGCGGCCAGAGCGCTTCTGGCGGTTTCGGGCTGCTTGCCCTGGGCCAGCTCCTGTTCCGCCTCGGTGATCGCCGTGTCGACAGCGGCAATCGAAATCAGCTCGTCGTAGGCCTCCATGCTCATGATCACCATATCGCCGTATCCGTTTTTCGTGATGAAAATCGGCTCTCTTCCTGCGTGGCAGAGATTGGAAATCTCCGTGGTGTTCCGTAAATCGGTAATGGGTCGAATCTGTGGCATACTCGCACCTCCTTCTGTACAGAATTATAGCATAATCATGTACAGAATGCAAGCAGTTTTTATCGCACCACACCCTTGTGCTTTGTCTGGGGCGTTCGGGCACTGATCCGGTTCCGCATCCGGTTGCGGTCGGTTTCGGAAATCAGTCCCTTGGCGAACAGGGTATCGTTAAAGTAATTGAGCCAGAGCTTGTCAATGACGTTCTGTTTTTCGGTTGCTGTCCAGTTTTTCTTGGTTTCAGGCAATGGCAGGCACCTCCCGTTTGGTCAGAGTATTACCGGTTTTCCCCCGGACTATTCCTGTATGACGGCGCATGATCATCATGTTTTTCATTTGGGTTCCTCCTTTTTTCAGAATGAATGATGGGATGAAGTGAAAATCATCCGTACATGCGTACATGTGTACGAGCCGGAAGAAGACGTCCGTTTTCAGAGTGAAAACCCGGGGAAAACGCTTTGGCGCGGTTTGTATACGGTTGTACGCATGTACGGATAAAATGAAGTTGTTCTGAACTCTTTTCACAGCTTGCCTCGGCGTTACGTTGTAGCCAAAGGTGAATTCTTCACTCACGGGCTCCACCTCCTACCTTTTTCAATCGGATGTGGATGCCTTTTACTTTTCCGGCTTCCCGGATTGCCTGCTTCCGCTCTTCGGAATACGGCGCGGTCAGCTTGAAGCCGAAACGGCGCTTGTCAATTACCGCGCTCATACGGCCATCGTCCTCTTCCGCAATCCGGCACAGGTCGGGATACTCTGCGGCAAAGCTGCGCAGTCTGCGTTTCAGATCGGTGTTGTAAGTGTCGATCTCCGTCATGGGATCGGCTTCATTGAAATAAATCTGTGTGAATTTATCTTTCTTTCTCAAAATAGATACCTCCGTAAAAAGTAGTTGTTTTTTGACCTCCTGCGCTCAGGTGAAGACCTGGGAAAAGAGGCCGATTTTTCGATAGAAGCAGCCCCAATGACCCGTTGTATCACTGGGACTGCTTCTGTTGGACAATTTGCGATTTTGCCAGGTGAACACAGGATTATCGGGCCTCCTGGCCGGGCCTTGTCTGCTGCGGACGTTTTTGCTCCTTCCGCGCTGCTTTTTCTTCTTCCCGGCGTGCCTTGGAACGGGAAAGAACCGCTTGAAGCTTCACAGGGCCGAGCTCCTGTTTGAGAGAATCGTAGTCCACAAGCTCCGCCTTGAGGGTTTCGTTTTCGCCCCTGGCCTTTTCCCAGCGGCGCTTGTAAATGTCGCGGTCATGGGAAACAGAATCGAACTTGCTCTGCAGGGCACGGAAGTCCCGGCGAAGGTCCTGCAGCTTCCGGTACAGAGACAAAACCAACGCTTTCAGCTTTTCGACCAGAGGCAGCGCTTTCTTGGAACGGTAATGACTTGCGTATTCCAGCGCACCGGCTTCCGGAAGCAGCTTCTCCGGATCGCCAAGGTACTTCTCGACGAAGCCCTCCGCGTCCTTGAGCTTCTGGGTCAGTGCATTCAGCCGCGCCTGGGCTGTATCCGCTTTTCTCGAAACCTCGTCAAGTGTTTCCTCCGCTTGTGTGGTTTTCTCCTCCAGGGCTGCAAGCTCCGTTTCCTTTTCCCGGGATTCCGTCTGCAGGGACACAAGGCGTTTTTGCTCCTGCTCCACCTTGAACTGCGTGACGGTCAGATGCTCCTCTGTGCTGCCGCGCTCGCCGCGCTGGACGTCGGTATAGCCGGCGGACAGCATGAAATTGTAGAAATCATCCTGGAGGACTGCATAAGAGCGCCGCAGGATCGGCTTGCCCTTGGAGTTGCGCATTGGATTTCCGGCTTCGTCCAGCGCAGGAACATTTGCCCATTTCTTGGTGCGGCTAACCTGCGGCTTGATCTCTTTCACGGTGCCAACCAAGGCCGGGTCCTTGCAGCGTTTGCTCCACAGGATTTTCTTTTCCACCACTGGCACATAAACCACGTGCAGATGATAGTGGTATACATCCTGGCCCAGCGCTTCCGACATGGCGCGGTTGCGCTCGTCCGCGTGCATGACGGCAGAGAGAATGTACTGCTCCCCGCCGACGATCTGAATTGCTGCCCGGTAGGCGTCGGCATAGAACTGCTTTGCGAACTCATACCCGCCGTAGTTGAAGAAGTAGGCGGAGTTGACGTCGAAGACCAACTCACAGAGCTTGGTGGAGTCCGGCTTCATGCCCCAGGTGGAAATGATTTTATCCTGCTCCAGGGCATCGAACATTTCCAGATATGTACCGCCGGGCGATTTGAAATGGACGTTCAGCGGTGTGCGCTCCGGGATGATGTCCGGGTTGGAATACGATTCCTTTTTCCGCTCGTTGTGGGCGTATGCGTTTTCCGGCGTGGAGGTTTTTCCGGGCTTAAGGTCACAGTTTCGTGCGACCAGGCGATCCACGCCATCGTTTCTTGGCATTGTTTTCCATCTCCTTCCTTGTGAGAAATGAGAAAACGGCAAATCGGTGCCATGATGGTTTTTCTGTTTTTGCGTTTTCCGGTAAGACGCCGTCTGCGTGTTTTTGATGTTTGGATATCCAGACGAAGGGTTGGTTTTGGGACGAAGACTCCCGGGGAGGCACTTCTGCGGAAGTGTATTAACCCACTAAGGTACTTTCATCCGGAGGCTGCAAAGTACCGTGGGCTCTCCGAGGGGGATGCGGCTGTTGCGACAGCCTACGCCGAAGGAATTTGTCATTGCGAGACCAGCGCGCACGCTGGTCGTGGCAATCCGTTCTCCCCACGCATGGGGACGGATTCCCACGTCGGCCTTCTCAAGCCTCCTCGGAATGACAGAATTCCACCGGCGCGGGCAGCCTGGATAGCGGCTGCCCTGTGCGTGAAAACCACACCGTGGTCTTCACGCAGCCTCCCTCGGAAGCGAAGCTTCCTTCGTCCGGGCACAGTAGTTGCGTGAGAAATGCGTTTTGGAGCGATCCCCGTTTTTCAAAAATCTCAAAACAGGGGCTTGCCATTTCTCACGAAATCGGCTATACTGTGTGTAGGGTAAAAAGAAAAGCGGCTGTTTCCCGCCTGTTGCAGCAGGCGATTTGGAAATGGTCGTTTTTTATGTGCGGTCTTTTTTCCCGGGGCCCGCAGCCCTCTGCGTTACAATCATCCGGCATCCCTCCTTTCTTTGATTCTTTCTCAAGCGATTTCCTCTGTGCATCACCCCCTTTCAAATGGTTCCCCTCTGATATGGTTATGTCAGATTTTTCAAAAGACCGGCTAATCGCGGGACAAGGTCATTTCAAAAAACGGGACAGTCAAAGATAGCTCACTGCTTCGGAAAAGTGAGAGCAGTTATTTTAATATACGGATTTGTGTTCCGTTGCACCCGATGTCGTTCCAAGCCCGGACTTTCACCGCGTCGTCGCCGCTTCCCGGCACGCTCGCTCCCTTGCGGGAGGTCGTCGCGTGCTTTCCAAAAGCGGCAGTATTCCCATACTCCGTCTTCTTCCCAAATTCTTTTTGAATTTGAGAAGGGCGGCTTGCGCCCCCCGGTCGCATTTCATGCAACAGAAGACTTTGTGTGATTGCTGTTTCTTCAAATCCACAGGATTTGAAGCGCGGCATTCGCCGCGGCCCATAAAATGGGCAAACAGCATCATCGGACGGATATTCAGTTGTCAAGCTCCAAAAACTCCTTTCACTTTCTATTGTGACTTTTTCGCATTTTTTACGGTAGGTTTTCCCGTAAAATTTCTGTGAACAGGCCTGGGCGCCAAGGAGGGAAAGAGCAAAAATGAATATAGCTCCGTGAAACGCAGCCTCCTGTTCGCCAATGCGGCCGAGGATCAATATTCAGTTGTTAATCCGGCAACTCAGATTTGCCGGCAAAGTCCTTTATCTAATTGAAGAGAAGATCTCCTTTCGCAACCCGATTTATCCATGCTTCGGGATATTATTTCTTCTTCAAAAAGCCTTTCACTGTATTCAAGAGATTGCACGTTTTTTCAACCCATTTTGGCAGCACTCGAGTAACATTTTCTCCGCGCATGGAAGAAGCCTCCATAATATTGAAGCCGGACGCAGCTTTTTAGCCCCTGTTTCTGCTGGTTGCAGTAAAAATATTTCTGTATCTTGCGCAACACGAAACATGCAAAAAAAGAGCGCCTGCGGGTGCAGACGCTTCGAGCCAGCTATTTGATTGTGATTGTGGACCTCTATCTATAGGAAAACCAGCGGCCATTTTCGGAACTGTTTCCAGAAAAAAGGTATCTGATCAGTCGCCCTGTCACTCCGAACCCAGTGCGCACACCGGGTGTGGGAATCCGGAATCCCCAGGCTTTGGAGAGAACGGATTGCCGCGCCGGTTTGCGAAGCGGCTCGCAATGACGAGGGGGCGACTGAACAGATACGAAAAAAGTCAAAAGTGTCTGCCTATTCGTTTTCCGCCATTCGGTAGCCAACGCCCACTTCCGTGATAATGTATCTGGGTTCATTCGGGTTTGGCTCGATTTTTCGGCGGATGCTGGCCATGTGGACCCGAAGGATCTTGTTGTCCTGACTGGCAGCGGGTCCCCATAGCTCTCGAAGCATGGTTCGATAGGTCAAAACTCGCCCTGCGTGTTTCCCCAGAAGGGCGACGATCTTGTATTCATTCGGCGTCAGGTGTACGTCAAGCCCGTCGACAAAAACCCGCATTTTCTTATAATCGATTTCCAGCGCGCCCACACGATAGGCGTCCGTCAGCCCGATCTCATCCCCCTCCGCCATAGTGCGCGTATGGCGCAACGCAGCGCGGATGCGTGCCAGCAGTTCGATGGCTCCAAACGCCTTGGTAATGTAGTCGTCTGCTCCTTCGTCCAGGGCAGCAGCCTTGTCCTCCTCCATGCTCCTGGCGGAGACGACGATGATCGGCGTTTGTGTCCAGCTGCGCACCCTTCGAATGATTTGGCTTCCGTCCATGTCCGGAAGGCCCAGGTCCAGCAAAATACAATCTGGGCACTGGGAGGCAATGAGATGCAGGGCGTTGGTTCCCGTTTTTGTTTCGATGACGTCATAGCCCGCGGCGCTGACGGAGGTTTTTAGGAAAACGGAGATGCCCGGATCGTCCTCGATAATCAGGATCTTACAGCGCAGATTATTTGGCATAGCTTTCCTCCTTACAGGGAAGTGTGAATCGAAGGGCAGCACCGCCGTGAGGACTACGCCCTGCGCTCATTGTTCCGCCGTGGGCGCGGATGATGGAGTCGCAAACCGACAAACCGATCCCCATGTTTCGCCGGTCGTCAGACCGGGATCGCATGGCTTTTTGCATGGTGCCGTCCAAAAGCTGCGTGAGGTTTGATGCCGGAATTCCCGAGCCGTCGTCCTCTACCGAAACGGTGACGCTCTGCGCCTGCTTTGTCACGGTCAGCCAAATTTGCGTCGCCCCGGCCGCGTGGGCGCTCACGTTGTCGAAGAGATTGATCAGCACCTGCTCGATCAGCACGGCGTCCATGGGCAGGATCAGGATCTCCTCCGGTATGGCGACCTTGACCGGAAGCGTATCCGGCGTTCGGTGATATTTCAGGATGGCGCTGCCGATAATCTCCTCCAGCACCTCGTCCTCCAGCTTCAGACGGACGTCCTCTCCGCTGAATCGGGTCACAGACAGAAGGTTCTCCGTCACCTGGACCAGCCATTCAGCGTCCCGGTGAATCCCGGTCAACAAAGACGTCCGGTCCTCGTCGGACAGCTCCTGCTCCAGCAGGGTAGAGCTTGCGCCCACGATGGATGCCAGCGGCGTGCGGATGTCATGGGCGATGGCCCGCAGCAGATTCGCATGCATTTTTTCCCGTTCCATTTCAAAGCGCAGTTGCTCATGCTGCTTGATCTGGGTTGTCAGCGTGCTGACCAGCATGGAGACCACGAGCATCACGATCACTGTCAGCGGATAGCCGGGGTAGGTAACATCAAAGGACCAGAAGGGATAGGTAAAACAGTAATTCACGCAGAATGTCCCGACAAAAGATGCGGCAATTCCCCAAAGGTACCCGTTGGTAAAACGCGCGACCACGGCGACGGCCAAAATAAAAACGCCCATGGCAAAGGGATTGTTGTCATTGTTCAGCTTCGCCAGAAGCATAGATATTCCAAGTGCGGCCCCCAGAATCAAAGTAAAGCGCACAAGATTTGAGAATAGCCTTCGTGTACAATCTTTTTTCATTTTTTCACTCCTGAACCGTGATTCTACCGATATTATAGCATGATTATAGCACGATTTCATATATGGCTGCCGAATAAAAAAATTCTTTCCGGAATCTTAGCGGGCTTATCCCTCCAAGAGACCTGGTACCCATATTGACAAGTTTCTGTGCGTTTGTTATACTTTCAAAAGCATAGGGGAGTAGCCAGCGCGAACGCCGCGCTCCTGCCGCCGTCAGTACGGTCTGAGAACCCGGCGTCGGGACAAAGAGGCGAGACCTTTGCCATGACCGCAGATGTTCTTTGTGTTCATGGCAGAGGTCTTGCTTTTCTAATGCTCCCGGAAAGGAAGCAATTGATTGTGTTCGATGAAAGCTTAAAAACTGTGGCACTGATTCTGTTTGGACTGATGTATGCAGGCGTCATCGGATTTCCAAAGTACAAACCCTGGATCGCCCTGGCGGTGGCGGCAGCCTATGTCATCCTTGGGATACTGCCGCCGAAGCAGGTTTTCGGTGCTGTCAATTGGAACGCACTGATGATGATTGCAGGCACCATGCTGATTGTTTATCACTTCATAGAGTCGCAGATGCCAAACCGGATTGCGGATTTGTTGTTGCGCAAGGCCTCCAACGTCATGTGGGTAACCATCTTGATGTCACTGTTTTCCGGAGTAGTCTCCGCCTTTATCGACAATGTAGCGACGGTCCTGATGGTGGCTCCGGTAGGCATTGCCGTATGCAAAAAGCTGAAGATAAATCCTGTGGGCATGATCCTCTCCATCGCCGTTTCCTCCAACCTGCAGGGGGCGGCAACCCTGGTGGGCGACACTACCTCCATCATGCTGGCAGCCCACGCGAAGATGGACTTCATGGATTTCTTCTGGATGCGGGGTAAGCCCGGGATGTTCTTCGATGTGGAGCTGGGAGCCCTGGCAACGATCCCCATTATGATGTTCCTGTTTCGTAAGGACCGGCAGCCGGTCAGCTCTGACGCCCACACCGAGGTCAGGGACTATATCCCAAGCATCACACTGGTGCTGATGGTGGTGCTGCTGATCTCAGCCTCCTTTTTCCCCAACAAGCCGGAGCTCACCAACGGGCTGATCTGTATGGCGTTGGCCCTGCTTACCATGGTGCTGGAGCTTCTCAGGGAGAAAAACGGAAAGAGCTTCACCGCGGCGATTCGCAGCGTGGATTATGAAACGCTTCTTCTGCTGACCGCTCTGTTCTGTGTGATCGCGGGCATTACCAACCTCGGGATCATCGATGATTTCGCCGGCTGGATCGTCAAGGTCGGCGGCCATAACCGGTTCCTGCTGTATTCCATGATCGTCTGGGGCTCGGTGCTGATCTCCGCCTTTGTAGATAACATTCCCTATGTGGCCACAATGCTGCCGGTACTGTCGGTTGTGACGCAGCAGATGGGAGCGGAGCCGTATCTGCTCTACTTCGGTCTGCTCTGTGGGGCTACCCTGGGAGGAAACCTTACGCCGGTAGGCGCGTCCGCCAATATCGCAGCCACCGGTTTGCTTCGGAAACAGGGCTGGGAGGTTCGTTTCAAGGACTTCGCCCGCATTGGCATCCCCTTCACCTTGACCGCCGTCCTGGCAGGCTACTTGTTTATATGGTTTATTTGGTTTTGATACGTCGGAAAACCTATGTTAGTGTATATCATAGGAATAATGAGACGTTGGGCAGAAGAAAGATTGGAGGCTGATTAGATGACAATTATGAAACAGGGACTGTCTGAAAAGCTGAAGGAAGCCCTGTCTTCCGTGCTGCCCATCATTCTGATCGTCCTGATCCTTTGCTTTCTCTTTATTCCTATATCCTCTGGAATCCTGCTGACATTCCTGGCAGGCGGCGCTATGCTGATTATCGGCATGATGTTTTTTACCCTCGGTGCGGAGCTCTCCATTTCCCCTATGGGCGAGATGGTGGGCAGCCAAATGACCAAAACGAAAAAGCTCTGGATCATCATTCTTCTCTCCCTGTTGCTGGGCTCTATCATTACTGTATCAGAGCCGGATTTGCAGGTACTGGCGCATCTGGTGCCCTCTATTCCCAATGTCGTGCTGATCGCAGCGGTTGCGGTGGGCGTGGGCATCTTTCTTGTGCTCACATTGCTTAGAATGCTGTTCAGAATTGCGCTTCCGCCCTTGCTGATGGGCTTTTATGCGGCGGCCTTTCTTCTGACCCTGCTGGTACCGAAGGAGTTCCTCTGCGTTGCCTTTGACTCAGGCGGTGTTACCACAGGACCGATGACTGTCCCCTTTATTATGGCGCTCGGCGTCGGTATTTCCGCTATCCGCAGCGACCACCACGCGGCAAACGACAGCTTCGGCATCATTGCCCTGTGCTCTGTCGGGCCGGTGATCGCAGTTTTAATCCTTGGCGCTGCTTATGGCAGCTCCGGCAGCACGTATTCCATGACCATGCCGGAAAACGTGGCGGATTCTGTAGCGCTCTGGGATCTGTTCCAGACGGGTCTTCCCTCCTTTATGAAAGAGATCGGCGTGGCGCTGCTTCCGATTGTGGCCTTTTTCGGTATCTTTCAGATCTCCGTCTTGCGCCTAACCAAGGCGCGGCTGCTCCGCATCCTGATCGGCCTTATTTATACGTATATTGGGCTAGTCCTGTTTCTGACCGGAGCCAAAGTGGGCTTTATGCCGGCAGGCGCCTATCTCGGAGCGCAGCTGGCATCTACCAGCACGCCGTGGATGTTGATCCCGGTCGGGATGCTGATGGGTTATTTTATCGTCAAGGCAGAGTCGGCTGTCTACGTGCTGAATAAGCAGGTATCTGAAATGACAGACGGAAATATCTCCGAGAACGCAATGGGCGTCGCCCTGTCCGTGGGCGTTGCGGTCTCTGTTGGCTTAGGGATGATCCGTGTGCTGACCGGGATTTCCATCCTGTATTTTCTGATCCCCGGCTATACGATCGCCCTGGCGATTTCCTTTTTCGTTCCCAAGCTCTACACCGCCATCGCCTTTGACTCCGGCGGCGTAGCCTCCGGTCCCATGACTGCGGCGTTTTTGGTTCCGCTGGCGCAAGGCGCTTGTGATGCTGTAGGCGGGAATATGGTGACGGACGCCTTCGGCATCGTTGCCATGGTTGCGATGACGCCGCTCATCACCATCCAGTTCATGGGGCTGCTGGCACATCGCCGGAAACGTCTGGAGGACAGAAGGCTTGCCCAACTGCTCCGGGCATGGGATGCGCTGGAGGAAGACGCGATTATTCCGCTGTAATACTGAGCTCCGATAAAAATATTGATTTTTTAAAGGAGGTGCCCGCATGAGCAGTTTTTCTTTGATGATCACCATCACAAACAAGGTCAACGCCGAACGGTTTCAGCGGCTGTATCAGGAATTTGGCGCAAGCGTCAGTTTTTTGAGCTACGGGCGCGGCACCGCCACATCCGCGGTGCTGAACGCCTTTGGTCTGGAACGGGCGGAAAAAGCGATCCTGCATACTGTGATCGTGGAGGAGCAATTCCCCGGACTGCGGCGGGAGCTGGAACGACGCTTCGTCATCGACGTGCCCGGGACGGGAATCGTCTTTCTTGTGCCGCTCAGCGCGGTGGGCGGCAAGCGGCAGCTTGAGCTGCTGCTGGGAGATCAGGACTTTTTGAAGGGAGAGGAGTCTGCATTGAAGAATACGGAGCAGGAATTGATTGTCGTCATCTCCAACCAGGGGTATTCCGAGCAGATCATGAACGCCGCCCGCTCTGCAAAAGCCGGCGGCGGAACTGTGATCCATGCGAAGGGGACCGGAAAAAAGAGCGAAAAGTTCTATGGCTTTGTCCTTGCGGAAGAGAAAGAGATGCATTATATTGTCGTCTCCGCCAAAAACAGAGACGCCGTGATGCAGGCCATTATGGAACAGGCCGACATGCGGACGAAAGCCCAGGCCGTCTGCTTTGCTCTGCCGGTAACTGCCGTAGCCGGTATGCGGCTGATCCGGCCCCCGCAGGACGAGGAAGAAGGGAAAGCGCAATAATCCGAATACCAGGCCTTCGGGAAACTTCTGCCGAAGGGAGCCGCTTCGTAAGGAAGCTGCCTCCCTTCGGCTTTTGTAATCCGCCAAAAGGATCGAATAGCAGGATCTATACCGTATTGGAAGAATTACGCTGCCTGGATTGAAAGAATTACACTGCCCAATTGAAAGAATTACGCGGCCCAAATTGGAAGAATTACGCATCCCGAATTGGAAGAATTACGCTGCCCAAATATGAAACCCGGCGCATCCCGAATTGAACACACGGGGACGGTCCTTTTGTGTTGACAAAAAAACAAGAGAGAAGCGCACAGAAGGACCGTCCCCGTGCGTCTAAAGCGAACACCCCATAGGTCCATGATGATCTATAGGGTGTTCGCTTTTCTTTTTAATACATCACCCGGTGTTCGACGTGTCGTGATTTGCCAAAGTGCAGGATAAAACGCATCCAAAACATAGGAAAAAATTTCGCCAAATCGCAGGTTTTAATTGCATCTGACGCAGATATGACTTATAATAGAATCACCAAACTGGACGGAGGGACGTTGTATGGCAAGCTACAAGCCGAGAGTGGTCGACGAAGCGATCGCAAATCGTCTGAGAAATAAAGGCGCGATCCTGGTGGAAGGAGCAAAGTGGTGCGGCAAAACCACCACCTGTGAGCAGCATGCCGCCAGCATCCTGTATATCAGCGATCCGGACCGGGTGAAGCAGAATCTCCAGCTGGCGGATATCAGCCCTCGCTCTCTGCTGCAGGGCGATACGCCGCGGCTGATCGACGAATGGCAGATGGCGCCGAAGTTGTGGGACTCCGTTCGCTTCGAGGTGGATCACCGGGCCGGCTTCGGCCATTTCCTGCTGACCGGATCTGCGGTGCCTGCAGAGATGGACCGGGTGCATCATACGGGCACCGGCCGCTTTGCCTGGATCAAAATGCGGCCCATGAGTCTGTATGAGTCCGGAGAGTCCTCCGGCGCGGTCAGCCTCGGCGCACTGTTTTCTCCGGACGACGAGCCGGTTTTCGCGGAGAACAAGGCGACGCTGGAGGACATTGCGTTTCTCATCTGCCGCGGCGGCTGGCCGCAGGCGACCTTCCTGGAGGGCGAAGACGCGCTGATCCAGTCTTTTGACTACCTGGACGCCGTTGTGAAATCCGATATCAGCCGCGTGGACGGCGTTTCCCGCAGCGAGAACCGCGCACGCCTTTTGATGCGATCCCTGGCACGGCATCAGGGCACGCAGGCGCCCAACACCACGATTTGTGAGGATATCAACGTCAGCGACGATATGGAGCTGAGCAAGGATACTGTGGTTTCCTACACGAACGCGCTGAAAAAGATCTTTGTCATCGAGGATTGCCCCGCCTGGAGCCCGAACCTTCGCTCCAAAACAGCGATCCGCACGTCGGATACCCGCTACTTTGTCGATCCCTCCATTGCAACTGCCGCGCTGGGCGTCGGCCCCGGGGACCTGCTGAATGATCTGGAGACCTGCGGCCTGTTCTTTGAAACGCTGTGCATCCGGGATCTGCGGGTCTATGCGGAAGCGCTGGACGGCAGCGTGTACCATTTCCGGACGAAGGAAGGACTGGAGTGCGACGCCGTCATCCACCTTCGCAACGGAAGCTACGGCCTCGTCGAGATCAAGCTCGGCGGCGATAAGCTGATTGAAGAAGGCGCTCATACGTTGAAAACCGTTGCCGATAAGATCGACACAACGAAGATGAAGGAGCCGTCCTTCCTGATGGTCCTGACCGGCACCTCGCCCTATGCCTACCGGCGCGAAGACGGCGTGTATGTCGTGCCGATCACGGCACTGAAGCATTGACAGCGTGAATAACAAAAACGCAAGGAGCAACAGGGATGAGTGGTCGGAATTTGACTTATGAAGCATTACTTGCTCGCCTTCGGGCGCTGGAACAGGAAAACGCGGAACTGCGGGAGCGGCTTGACATTGGAAAACCCGCGCCGAAACGTGTGGACTTCCCGCCGGTTGAAAGAAAGCCTGCGGAGCAGCCGCGGCGGCCATCGGAACGAATCCACATGTATTCCCCACCGCAGGACAAAATTGCACTGTTTCGCTCCCTGTTTCACGGGCGGCAGGACGTGTTCGCCCTGCGGTGGCAAAGCGCAAAGACCGGGAAAAGCGGATATTCCCCCGCCTGCAGAAACGAATGGAAGCCGGGTGTTTGCCTTAAGCCAAAGGGACGTTGCTCCGACTGCGAACACCGCGAACTGCTTCCGCTGACGGATGAGAGAATTGACCGCCATCTCCGAGGCAAGGACGAGCTTGGCCGAGACGTCATCGGCATTTATCCGATT
>JAEEGL012264908.1_pt1 | contig 15016 bp, 14 predicted proteins | sample 9134231 | NCBI WGS metagenome assembly JAEEGL01 (sample SAMN16246548, study PRJNA631951) | gut metagenome | biome: gut microbiome; feature: rumen; material: fiber-attached | host: Bos | place: Iran: Karaj | collected 2018-10 | reverse complement strand
GGCGATTTTCTCTCTGAGCAGAGCCTCATTAGATTCTATATCGGGATAAAACATAGAAGTCGGACGTTTTGTCACATATTCAGAAATAAACAGATCTAAACTAAACATCACTAACCCTCACAAAATAGATTCAGACGGTTTCATAATTCATTTCGGTTGGATAATTCTTAAAGTACTACTCCAAGTGCTTTCATGAAGGCTTCTTTGTTCTCCTTCGGCGTGGTAGTCGGTCTTCCCAGATTTTCCCTCGCTCCGATGGCAGATTCAATTTCCAAAAACGTCAAGCATCGATCACTTTTTATCTTGGAAAGAGCTTCATCCAGCTCCTCAAACGAAGAAACGGATAATGCTTTGGTGTAACCGCAGGCTCTCGCAACATCGACAATATGAACTTTTTCAGCAACCGTAGGCATGCCACCAACAGTCTCGTGTGCGCCATTATTTATCATGATATGAACAAGATTGTCCAGCCCCGAAGATCCCACGAGAGCCATAGCACCCATGTGCATCAAGACCGCTCCATCTCCGTCAATACACCAAACACGCTTATCCGGCTTCTGTGCTGCAATACCCAAGGCTATGGAAGAAGCATGCCCCATAGAACCCACTGTAAGAAAGTCCAAACTATGATTGCGACCTTCCTGCTCACGTATCTCAAACAATTCCCTACTGGCTTTACCGGTAGTAGATACAATGGGATCCTCATCACTAACCGCGGTAATATGGCGAATAATCTCTTCTCTCAACATAGTATGATTATTATTGTATTGAGGCTTCCCATCATAACTCAGCGCACCCTTATGAATCACGAATGCCACACTCTTACCGGCCGAAAGTATTTTTTCAAAATTATCCATCGACTCCTTGACCGCCTCTGTAGAAGTCTCTTTCCCGACTTCATAATATGCAATCTGCATATCATCGAGCAGTCGAGTAGTCACCATACCTTGATAAACATGCTGCGGTTCATCATGTACGCCAGGCTCTCCACGCCAACCAATCACAAAAATCACGGGTATTCCGTATACATGCTCATCCAAAAGGGAGGCAACAGGATTAATAATATTCCCTTCGCCACTGTTCTGCATATAAACAACAGCTCGCTTTCCTGTTGCCAAATGGTATCCTGCCGCCAGTGCAGTAGCATTACCCTCATTTGCTGCAATCACATGATGTTTTTGATCTATTCCATATTTCTCAATAAGATAATTACATAACGACTTTAGTTGTGAATCCGGTACACCCGTATAATAATCTGCATTTAAAATCGAAACAAAATCTTCTACCTTCATTTCTTTTTCACCTATTTTCTTTGCAATTTCATAGTCCTACATGTCTTCTGTAATCAGATATGCACAATAAGTTTGCAAAAGCAGAATTCTGCTATCTAAGCAATTATCTCTCTATTTTCGTCTGAGGCAGAATAATCTCTTTAATCAAATAATCAGCTGTCTGTTCAATCTGCTCGAAAGGAACAGTTTTCGGAAGAGTGACTCCAAAAGAATCTTTAACCTTTCTGCATAATGCATCTGTATAATACAGTGTTCCATTTTCAATCTTTTCAACACCATCAAGCGCCATGGATTGTTCATTAACATTACGCATCTGTTCCATCGAAAAAATGCCTGTATCGATATCAGCGCTCATCCTTCCTTTTTCTTGAATAATTCGCACTGGATATCCACCCAGTTCTCCAAATACACCTGGCGAGAATACCAACTGACTCTCCCCGTTTCTTGCGCATTCCACAACAGAATTAATGATTCGATAGTTACTGGATGCATTCATCTTGTTCCTGGTCGCATCCGTAGGCATAGGAATCTTGCAAGCGGAAAAAACCTCTTTCGAATCAATATCAACCTTTTCATTGTTGTAAAAAATTGCAAGCGGAAGCTCTACGCCTTCTGTATGGCCTTCTTTACTGATACATACATCATGGAAGTGTCCGGCAGCAAACATAATTGAAATATTCCAGTAATCACTAATATGCATTTTCTGGGCAACAGCATATTTCATACGTGGAATAAGATGATTCAGATTGCCACTGCCAAAATCCGGATATGCCTTGCCTGCACTTTTCAGCCAAGGTATTACCGCATCAGAATAGGATGTATTAATAAAGATTCCTTCTGCTTTTGCCTCCTGAGCAGCTTGCATTATATTCTTGGTATAACGAATGGCAAGTGGTGACCATATACCATAGGCTCGAAGATTAGTCCAAGAAATCGTGCCATACTTTAACCCCGGATAAGCCCTGCTGGAATTCACTACAAAATCCGGGCGATATTTTTCCAAAACTTGTCTGATTGCTGAAACATCATTCAAATCTACCCCGTCAGCAATCTCAATCCTTGCTCTGTTTCTTTCGCGAATCAACCCGCTAATTCGGGTGATATTAACCACCATCTCCATCTTTTCATAGCTTCTGCCCACAACCACGATTCGAAGTGATGAATCCCTGGTCCCAACCAGATAATCCAAAAGATACGACCCAACACTGCCTAGCCCGATGATCATAACGCAATAATCATCTTTCCGGATATTATCACAAACAAGATTCAGCCTATCCTCAAATGAGTTCATTATATTTCCTTTCGCAATTCATATTTTGCACTTGAATTATATTTTATTAATCTAATCAATTTCCATAGGAAAGTATCAGCGCTCATGCCAGCTTTTCTGTATGCCGGCAAAATCCTCTCTGGTGTTACAGTTTACCCATCTTTTAAATGAGAAAACCTCTATTTCCTCCGGTTCAATATGGTCCAGATAATCCTGAACAATCACCAGGTTAGTTCCTTTTATATCCTTTTCACAAAAATGTTCGGCAGACTCCTTTAACTTTTGCATATCAGTAAATTTCCAAACCTGTCCGGAATTAAAGATACAAGAAAAAGGTTCCTCAATCCGAAGAAAACCATGTTCCGCATTAAAGGCATACCGATATCTTCCACTGTCGTTCTGATAAAGCACAACAGCCTTGTTAGAAAAGATTGGTGTCGAGTTTGTTGTCAAAACATTTTTATCGGATTTGGCAATGCACTGAAATGTGTCATCATCCAAGTCCAAATCGCCCTCTGCAAACAGAATAGTGGTTGTGTCCGAGTCCTTTAATGCCTCTAAAACACCTACATACAAACTATAACCGGAAGTCAGATCCTTATAGCGCGGATTACATACTATATGAAGTCTTTCTCTGATGTGTTGAGGAACTACTTTAGAAACATAGGCCTCCAGATCATCAATCAAATATCCACCTACAAGAATGATACGGTCTGCAAAGTCACATTTTTGCAACATATGATAAAGTAGGGTGTCCTTCGGTTCTCCATCGTGATAGATTGCCTTAAGGCAAACCTGTTCCGGTGCCATCCCTCGGTTAAAACGGCTGGAAATTCCAGCGTTAGTTATGATTACTGTGTTCATAAGTTTATTCCCTCTACACCCAAAGCCAAAATATGCTGCCTTTTACTGTTCTCTAGTATAATTCTCCACGCACTCCCTCAAGCCCATATCCAGATTTACACAAGGCGTCCATCCGGTACGTTCTCGAATCTTTTCTGTAGAAAGAAGTCGACGCTTCGGATCCGACTCACGATAACCATCAAAAGAAATTTTAGGCTCCATAATCCCCATAAATTCAGCAATTTTCTGAACCAAATCAAGGATTGTAATTTCTTCATCCGTAGCCACATTGTAGATTGTTCCGTCCAACGCTTTTTCGTTTTCAATCAACGCCAATACAGCACTACAACTATCAAAATTATTTAAAAAAGTTCTTCTATTTTCTTTAGAGTTTTCTAACAGCGTTACACCACCATCTTTTTTTAGACTTTCGATGATATGTGGGATAATATGTTTCGGAAATCTTTCATTACGGCTATAAACATTTGCAAACCGTATAGAGCATCCCAAGATTTTACCTTCATCCACAGCGTCCTTCATAAAAAATTCCGTCAATAATTTCCCGGTAGCATAGCTTGTTCGCTGACTATGTTCAGCAACAGCCATTGTCAGGAAATCATTCTCCCTCACTCCACCATTTTCATTCCAAGAATTCATGGAGTAAACTTCCGAAGTGGAACAGTTAATAAACTTTTTGGCTCCCACCCGAATAGCCTGCTGCAAAAAAGCGTTCATGCCCACTACATTCGTTTCGTATGTTTCGTATACGTGATAAAAGTGCTCCGTATGTACAACAGCAGCACAATTAATATATACAACTTCATCATAGTCTCCGGAAATCGATGTGATCCTACATTCAAAATCTTCCATCTGCATTTTATTGTTCAGATCATACTCGAAGAAAGAAAAGCGCTCATCTTCCAAAAAAACTGATACAGTTTCGATAGAGGATGCAAAAAAATTGTCAAAGCCCAGAATTTTACTATCCTGTTGTTTCTTTGCCAGAATCTGCCTGACAAGTTCGTTTCCGGTCATTCCGGTTACACCACTGATGGCATACAATATTCTTTTCATCCCGTTTACCTCCCGGCAGACTCTTGATATCCGTTTAACTCTGCCGCATTCATCGTAAAATGCCTTATATCTGCGTCTCTTCTCATACTCCAACTTCCAACCTGCTTCTGTAGAAATCATCCACTTGCCCATGATACAGAGCCATGGCCGCATCCACATCATATTGAACACTTCGCAACATCATCATTCCGCCAACTGGATCAAAGATAGCGTAGGATGCATTGGGATTGTGGTTGCGCGGTTGACCTACTGATCCCGGATTGATAAAGGTTACTTTCTTCTTGCCACGCATTTTTATTGCTTCACATTCATAATAGATTGAGAATATATGTGGTTGATGAGAGTGACCGGAAAGAACCAAATCATACTCACGATAGTCCCCTCGTAGTTCCTGTGGAAAAATGGATTTCCAATAGACATCCTCAAGGCTTCCGTGCACAGCTAAAATCTTTTTACCACAAATCTCGCTTTCACTTTTACCACTTTCATCAAGTGTGCTATTCAACCAACTGAAACTATCCTGTGTTAGTATGCTGGAAGTATACCTAGCACAGTCTTTCCCTCTTTCAGAAGAAAACCTGTCATACTCGTTCAGCAAAATTGCCTGCTCATGATTACCACGGATATTACACATTATCGGATAACGGTTGATTACTTCTCGACGAAGATAAGAAATCGTTTCATTGGATTGCATTCCATAGTCGATAAGATCTCCCAATAAAAAAATGCCGTCAATGTCAAACCTCCTTAAATCTTCGCAAATCGCTTCAAGTGCGAACAGATTTCCATGGATGTCTGACATCACGGCATAATATGACATTTCCTTTTTCCCTCCTACATAGTCTCAGATCTGGTCAATCAATCGAATAACTTCCTTGATTGGCATCAATATCTCATCCACTTCATGTGCCCTGTGATGCATCAAGATGCTTTGTGCAACTTCCTGCATAGCAGGAAAAGCTGCCCTTAGAAGCTGATTCGCATAAATCACGATATTCACACCGTGCTCTGCCAATTCTGATTCTGTTATAGTATTGAAGGATGATGGCACAACCACAATTGGTGTTTCCGAATCCTCTGCACGAAACGCATCGCAAAATGCAAGTATCTCATCAGGTTCTATTTTTCGGCTATGGATCATTATGCCATCTGCACCGGCCTTCACATAAGCTCTGGCTCGAGTAAGGGCATCTTCCTGTCCTTTTTCCAAAATCAAGCTCTCAATTCGAGCGATTATCATGAAGTCATCCGATACCTGTACCCTCTTGCCGGCTGCAATCTTTTCACAGAAATTCTCTATTGAATCCTGAGTTTGAACCACCTCCGTTCCAAAGAGAGAATTTTTCTTCAGTCCGGTCTTATCTTCAATAATAATTGCAGATACACCCATTCGTTCAAGGGAACGTACCGTATATACAAAATGCTCCGTTAACCCACCTGTGTCACCATCAAAAATGATGGGTTTAGTCGTAACTTCCATCACATCCTCGATGGTCCTGAAACGAGACGTGATGTCAACAAGCTCTATATCCGGCTTACCTTTATTAGTACTATCGCAGAGTGAACTGATCCACATGGCATCAAACTGATCAATAGCTTCACCATCTACAACCATGGTCTTTTCAGCTATTAAACCAGTCAAGCCGCTATGCACCTCAATAGTTTTCACCGTGGGAACAAGTCCCAGCAAACGTTTCAGACGTCCTCGGCGAAACTCAGGCATACATAGTTTTTCATCAAGCTGACGATCAATTCTGTTTACATTTTCATTTTGAGTATAAGGGACACTAACAAGTGCTCCACCGTAACGAGCAAGAAGGGATTCAATATTATGCTTGATAACTTGCATACTATCAGAGTTCCAGTTATCACCATGAACAATGAAATCCGGATGGAGAGTTTCGATAATCTCATCATATAGAATTGAATTTTGTACCACCACCCGCTCAATCCCCGGAAGATTTTTCATCATTTCCACACGCTCTGCAGTGGTCTTCAGAGGAAAGCGATTATAGCGAAGGCTTTGTTCATCGCAAAGCACACCAACTGTCACATCTCCCAGTTTCCTCGCTTCTTCCAGTATCTTCAGATGGCCCTCATGAATTACATCCGTACAAAAACAAGTATAAACCTTCTTTGCTCCCATTGTTTCTCCCCAAGTGTTCTCTGTGGCAACTTCGTTGTAAAAAAATAGAGAAGTCACCTTTTTTCTTCACAAAAAACAATTGAAAATACCTATTTCAACTATAATAGATATTCAATAAATTAGCAAATTTTGCTTGCTCTCACTGGCACGATTTCTTTGTAAAACAGGGACAAGCTTTTGCTTGCCCCCGAGATTCTTACCGAAAGATCAACTCCTACTTTTTTGAATCTAAAAACAACGATTCCGAACCACCCAGCCCTCGCTGTGACTGCATATAACTGTAAGCAACATTCAACGAGTTTCTACCCTTGCCAATATCCCCGCGAACACTCTTGAAATATTTCTCAATAATGGCCTTGTTTTCAGCCTCCTGTTTTTGAATCTCGACGCTTTTGTCAGTCACTTCTCTGATAAGTCCCTGCAGCTTCCTGATCTTTGATGCATTTCCGGGAATATCATTCTTTAAAGTGTCTGCCACTCGGGCATATAACGCTTCAAACCCGTCATCCAGCGAATTTAATTCGTCTATCAATTTCCCTTTTTCCTCAATAAACGAATCAAATTTGTCAAAATCTGGTGTTGCATCTTCTGAGGAAAGAGCTTCTTTCTGCTTCAGATCGAACTCCTCTATCCTCTCAAGCACTCTGATTTTCTTAACAAGTGATTCTTCCAAAAGCTGAAGATAATCTTCCATAGCCTCTCCCATCAACTTCTCCAAGTTATGCCATTCTTCTTCATAACTTCTTTCCAAGTATCCCTGACCGAATGAAGATGTCCGTTAACCTCCTGAAGAATCTCCGGATCCTTCTTAAGGTTAGCCTCGATCAGTCTCTGCGAGAGGTATGAGTAAATGTTTTCAAAGTCCTGAGCTACGGCATATTTCATATCTAAGGTCTGCCTGAGATAATCTATGATATGCTCAGCCTTTAATATATTTGTATGAGCCTTTTGAATATCCTTTTCCTCAATAGCACCGAGTGCGATATTAAGAAACTTGATAGCCCCATCATAAAGCATAAGCGTAAGCTCTGCAGGGGAAGCGGTCATAATTTTATTATTGGCATATTGCTGATACGCGTTGGGTAAAGGCATTCCTTTATCTCCTTAGAGTATTATTATCACGAACCTGTTCCGAGAAGACCAGCTAATGCATTGCTTTTCTTCTGCAGATTAGCAAGTGCAGCCTCCATAGATGAAAACTGCTTGTATAGCTTATCTTCATATTCATTAGCTTTTTGCTCTAAAGTCTTGATGGTAGTCTTAAATCCGTCATAATCCGACTTCATTTTCTTATCATCATAGAAATTACCATAACTTCTAAATCCATCCACAGACTTTGAAGCTCCATCTAATTTGGAGAACAATTCCTGAGATAAACTACTGAAAAACTGTGTTACAAGTTCAGGGTCAGAAGCAATCATCTCAGATAACTTATCAGTCTTATCCTTGAATGCTGCATCATCCTTATCTCCATCAATGTGAAGAGCGTGCTTCTCATTGTCCGCAGTCGTAAAATAATTTCCGGTTCCTATACCAAAATCGGAAAGGTAGTAGGTCTTTTCTCCAATCTGAATTCCGGTGGACATAGCTCCGGTGAAAAGACCGCGCAAAGTAAGAAGATTGTTATCGCTTCTTAACAAACCAGATTTGATTTTGTTTTCATACTCCTCAACTTCCTTCTCTTGCATCGCTTCCTTTTGTTCATCGGTAAGCATGGAGTACTTTCTGACAGATTCAGCACCATAATATTTATCTATCTCATTGATAGCTTTGTTATACTGGGCGATCATGCCCTTGATCATGTCATAGATACCACTAGTATCAGTGGTAGTTGTAAGAGTAACTTCCTTATCGCCGGTCTCATCAAGAGCTGTGATGGTAAGTCCGTTGATTTTGAATGTATTGGTATCCCCGGTGAATTTAGCATCATTCAGATAGATAACCGCATCATCACCATCGACCTTGGAAGCATACTGTGTTTGATCAAATCCTGCTGCAGATTTCTGTTCTTCAGTTGCAACCTGAAGCCCCAGCTTAGAAAGAGCTCCGTTTCCACCATCTGAAAGTGTAAAATCCTTGGAAGCTCCGGTTCCTTTTGAACTGACAAAGAATCTCTGAGTATCTTCATCAAACGAAGCATTAAGCCCTTTTCCTTTCAGATAGGTAAGGACATCTGAGATAGTAGTTTCACCGGTAACCGCGAGAGACTCCTGATCTTCTCCTCCAATACTCAAGTTAATAGTATCGCTATCATTGGCAAAACCAAGTTCGGAAAGCGTTGTAGACGCAGTATAGGTCTTATCCTTTAGATCACCATTAAGATCCTTGCCGGTAAGATACGCACTTTTAGCAAGTTTCTCAACACGAAGCTTCTGAGTTGCATTAACCGCTCCGTCACCGGTAATGACACTAGCAACTGAAGAATTAGAAACCGCCGTGGTCATCTTACTGTATGAGCTCGTAAATCTCATGTTAGAAAGATGTGACTGAAACAATCCCTTAATGTTAGTATTAATGCCTTCCCAAATCGTCTGCTTCCATTCATGCTTCTTCTGGTCGTTCTTGGCATCAGTAACCTTCTGCTTTTTTGTGCTTACGAGGGCTTCTATGACGGAATCAGTGTCCATGCCGGATATAAGCCCGCTCATTCTTAATTTATCAGACATAGCTTCCCTCCTTTATCTTTTCTCGTTGACAAAGAGTCCTGCCATTTCCCATACCTTGGCAATCATATCCAAGGTCTTCTCGGGAGGAAGTTCCTTAATAACTTCCTTGGTCTTCCTGTCAACTATCTTAATGGTTACTCTGTTGGTCTCTTCATGGAAACCAAAAACAGCCTCAGAATTCTCCATCTGAGCTTTATTAATCTTCTCTACAGCTTTCTTAATCTGCTCTTTGGATGCCTGGGGGCTTTCCTGATAAGATTCGGGATTCTGCGAATTATCTGCAGTTCCCTTCTGATTGACATTATCAACTACGGCAATATCCTCTAATGCAGAAGCAGCCGAGTCGACACTAGAACGCAATTCAGCAGCATCAACAGAGGTATTTGTGGGCTTGGGAGCCGGTGTAATACTCTGCTGCTGAAGAATCATTACACTGTTAATAGGTTCGATAGACATTCAGATCACCTCCATGTGATATTTCGGATGTTTTCCTTATCATCCTTAGGGTTTACGGTTTCAAATACCTTTTTTCTCATAAAAGGGTATAAATTTAGCCAAAGATACTTTTCTATCTGTTACATCGGCAGTCCTTTGCCGAAAAATAACCCCTTTTTTATAAAAATATAGCGTTTTTTATAAAATATCAACCGTTATGGCTGAATATGTTCATCAACGAGCCTGCTGACGAAGCGTTCAGTCATCTCATAAACGAGGACATCGCACTCTCCGTCTTCCAGGATTGCAGGATCCCAGTACTCTTTGGGAACCATATTTATGGTATTGGACTGCTCACCGAGGAAATATCTCATTATGTTGCAGAAGGAATCCCTGTAGATAACAACATTTCTGGGATCTCTTCCGGGATTCTGATAAGAAAGAATACCGTTAACATTGTCCGAAAGCATCTGCATGCTCTCCACGGGATATCCCTCGAATTTATAGTCGGTGTCGTTAAATAGATCGCTTGCACCGAGGTTCATGAGCATTACCAGGTCTCCGTAATGAAGTTCCCTGGGAGTGATGTTTCTTTCATCCGGTGAGGGAATCTCGATTCCGAGTTCCCTGAGAAGTGCCCGGGCTCCGATATATCCGCCCATGTAGTTCCAATGGGTGTCGAGATGATAATAAACGGGATTATCGGGATGGGTCGTCTTATATTCAAGAAGATCCTCATATGCCCATACGATCCTAATGTCGGTATTTGCCCTGAGGTACTCGATAAGCTGATCCGTATTGCAATACTCTTCAGCGATTCCGGGAATATACTGATCGGGCATGTATTCCGAGTACATGCGCTCCTTGTTGGGGCAGATCATGAGTACGAACTCGATACCGCGCTCATCACACCATGCCTTTGTCGCTTCAAGGCTTTCAGCAGCCTGTCTGAGTTCTTCGTCGGTAAATGTGGCCATACCCTTGTACTGACCGATATTGGATCCGTCAAGGCTGCTCTCCGAATTATAGAAGAGCCATCCGTCCTTACCGACTATGGTTGAACCTACGCCTTCATTAAAGAGCTGATAGGCGATACGGCTGTTTGCGGTAATGAGCTTGCTTCTGAACGGGAAATTATCGTTGTAGTAAGCCTCAAACTCAAGAGGATAGATGCTTATGGTATCGAGGCTGAAAACAGGCATCTCGGCAAGATTCCTGTTTTCATTATTTTCCTCGTTCATCCTCGGCCCCACGATCTTATACACAACCGGGAGAAGCAGAATGAATCCCCAGAAGGTTATGTGTACAAAAAGGGCTTTTATATTAAGTTTCTTCTTATTGTTATCTGCCATGATCAAAATCTGAAATAAATAAACGGATTATAGGTATTGCTTGCAAGGAGCAGGATGCTGATCCCGAAGATCACCGCGCACCATACGTACTGTATAACGGGATTCTTCACGATTCTTTCTACGACAGGGATTTTCCCGGGCAGGAGCTGTAAAATGCCCGCACCGAGAATTCCGAGAACCGCAATGACCATGCATCTGTGTGACATCATCTCACCGATAGTGTAATAATCCTTAAGTCCGGGAGTGAACATCTTCGAAACAACGATGAATGCATTCTTAAGTCCGCCGACTCTGAAGAACACCCATCCGAGATTAACTACGAAGAATGTATATACAAGTGCAAGGGGCTTGCACTTTTTGAGCACCTTTGAAAATCCGAGTCTTTCGATGATGCTGAAGAATCCGTGATAGAGTCCCCAGAAGATAAAGGTAAATCCCGCACCGTGCCAGAATCCCGTAAGGAAGAATACGATTATCAGGTTCAGATACGTTCTGTTTTTGCCTTTTTTATTACCGCCCAGAGGAATGTAGAGATATTCCCTGAACCATGTTCCGAGGGAAATATGCCATCTGCGCCAGAACTCGGATATTGAAGTAGACATGTAGGGATAATTGAAGTTTTCGAGGAACTCGAATCCGAACATCTTGCCGAGACCTATGGCCATATCCGAATATCCGGAGAAATCGTAATAGATCTGGAGTGTGTAGAGGATCGAAGCAACCCATACAACCTTTGCGGACATGGTGTCGGGATTGTATGCATAGATCCTGTCTGCCGCTTCGGCTACGGTGTTTGCAATGATGACCTTCTTGCCGAGACCGAGGATGAAACGTCTGATTCCTTCCGCCGACTTCTCGATGGTTACGGTACGGTTTTCAAGCTGATCGTTGATGTCCTCATATCTGACGATGGGGCCTGCGATGAGCTGTGGGAAGAACGAGATGTAAAGAGCAAGATTTACGATCTTCTTCTGAACCGGGAACTTACCCCTGTAAAGATCGATGATGTATGACATTATCTGGAAAGTGAAAAACGAAATTCCGATGGGAAGTCTTACGCTTATGGGAGTTATTGGAACGTGAAGGTAATTGACAAGAACCACTGTTCCGAAGGAAGCGTATTTGAAAAATCCCAAAAGTCCGAGATTAAAGATTATATCCAGTACGAGGATCATCTTTGCCCTGCATTTGTACTTATCAAGTGCAAGGCCCGCAAAGTAATTGACGATGATCGAAGCAAGCATTAAGAGAACGTAAACAGGCTCTCCCCAGGCATAGAAGAACAGACTGGCAAAGAGCAGGAGTACGTTAACATATTTATTTTTGCGAAGTACACGGCTGCCGATAAAAACCACCGGCAAAAACACCATGATAAATATCAAAGAACTGAAAAGCATATATCACCGTAAATTTATGAATATAACTTATTAATTATACACCCGATCCGCCTTTTTCGCACGCTTGGGTGCCTGTGACGGCTTCGTGAAAAGAGACCGGTCAAGAACCTTTAAACAGGGAAAATATCCTCTATCGCCTTATAAAGATCTTCCATCGCAAGAAGCTGTGATACCCTGCCTCTGAGTTTTGATGCGCCGGGCATTCCGTGGGTATACCAGGCAAGGTGCGCTCTCATTTCACGCACCGCGGTGTACTCGCCTTTATATTTCATGAGAAGATCGGCATGCTTAATGGCAATGCGTCTTTTCTCCGCATTATCGGGAACGTAGATCTCACGGCCCTCTTCAAGGTCCTGTATCTGTCTGAAGATCCAGGGATTTCCTCTTGTCGCACGTGCGATCATAACTCCGTCGCAGCCGGTTACTTCCATCATCTTCATGGCGCTTTCGGGAGATACGATGTCACCGTTTCCTATTACGGGAACGCTTACCGCTTCCTTAACCTGCCTGATGATATCCCAGTCCGCTTCACCGGAATAGTACTGGCTTCTTGTTCTTGCGTGAACCGCAATTGCAGCGACTCCCGCATCTTCTGCGATCTTAGCTATCTCGACTGCGTTAACGCTATTTGCATCCCAGCCTTTTCTGATCTTGACGGTAACCGGCTTTTTCGGTGAATTATCAACCATCGCTTTTAAGATCTTACCAGCAAGCTCGGGATCTTTCATTAGTGCGGATCCTTCACCGTTTCCCGCAACCTTTGGAACCGGGCAGCCCATGTTAAGATCTATGATCTCAAAATCCTCATCCTGCAGGCCTGCAGTTACCTCTCCGAGAATATCGGGCTCGGATCCGAAGAGCTGCATGCTCACGGGATGCTCGGATTCTTCCGTCTTAAGCATGGAGACCGTGTTTTTATTGTGATAGGAAATGGCCTTTGCACTAACCATCTCCGCACAGACAAGTCCCGCACCGAGTTCCGAACAGATAATCCTGAACGCCGTATCGGTAACTCCCGCCATGGGACCTAAGATGTATTTATTTTTGAGTTCGACATTACCTATCTTCAAAGCTTAAAACCCGTATCTATCGAAAGATCGTCCAAAACCGAAGAAGGCTCTTCCTTGTTGATCAGTATCCTGTAATATGCGGTGAGGCAGTCAAGCAGTTCCGCTCTGTTTTTACGGATCTGTCCGATCATAAGTCCTGCGGATACCTCATCGTATGTGATGTCCTCTTCCTCGCATCTGTTAAGAAGGCATACCTCACCGTCGGGATCGAATGCGATCATGAAGATGCCTCCGCAATCCTCGGTGAAAAGGACCGATATTACGTGGATGTCGTCCTGTATCGATCTGGGAAGATTCAAAAACTTCTGGTTAAAATAATACTTTTTGTCATAGGAATTGGCCGCACAAAGAACAAGTCTTCCGTCCGCAATTCCTTCATCTTCGGTTACTGTTTCGTAGTTTTTGGTCTCTTCAGACATAACCGTACACTCCTCTTACGGATACTTCTCCGGAATTGATCTCATGGATCACACCGCCTTCCGTTTCGACAAGAAGTTCTCCGCTTTCATTTATTCCTCGTGCCAGGGCTTCGTAATCTCCCGAAGGACTGAGCACCTTTACTTTCTTTCCCGCATTAACGAGTCTGTCGAGATACATTCCTCTTACAAATCCCAGGTCGCCCCTTTTCTCAAACTCATCAAGGAGCGGTCCGAACTGATTCATGATCTCTGCGATCAGAATGCTTCTCTTAACCTTCATATCCCAGGCATCATCAAGCGCTATGGCGGTATCGCTTATCTCAGGTGCAAAGTCCTGATGCCTTACATTGATACCGACTCCGATAACAACATGCCTGATATAATCTTCTTCACAGCTCATCTCGGTCAGCATGCCGCAGCATTTTCTGCCGTTAATAACAATATCGTTGGGCCATTTGATAAGAGGTGAATCCGGAGTTCTTCCTCCGCTCCTCTTACGGTTGGGAGCCTTTCTTACCTGACCGTCATGAATACTCTCCATGCCCGCACAGACTGCAAGTGCCATAAGCAGCGTCATCATGGGAGCACATTTCGGGCTTACCTTAGGCCTTATCATCAGCGAGAAATAAACGTTCACACCGTGAGGCGATTCCCAGGTGCGTCCGCGTCTTCCCCTTCCGAGACTCTGGTCTTCGCTCACGATGAGCAGTCCGCCCTCTTCTCCCGCCTCGGCGCGCCTTGCACATTCCGAATTGGTTGAATCAATCGTATCGAAAAAGAGAACATCCCTCACCCCGGAAGAAACTTCCAAACGGCTCTTGATCTCGTGTGCGGAGTAAATGTCGGCGGTTTCTTCACCTGCATCAGGTGCAGAATCTTCGATCAGTCTGTAGCCTTTATTGCGGACCGCCTCGATGTGATAACCCTCACTCTCAAGAGACCTTATGGATTTCCATACGGCCGTGCGGGATACGTTTAAAATTTTACAAAGCTCCTGGCCGGATACGTAATCACCATTCCGGCGCAGGAGCTCCAATATCTTAGCTTTCATT
>JAEEGL011978903.1_pt1 | contig 15016 bp, 29 predicted proteins | sample 9134231 | NCBI WGS metagenome assembly JAEEGL01 (sample SAMN16246548, study PRJNA631951) | gut metagenome | biome: gut microbiome; feature: rumen; material: fiber-attached | host: Bos | place: Iran: Karaj | collected 2018-10 | reverse complement strand
CATAGGCATGGCAAAGCTCGGCTTCCCCGTGATGGATCCCGTCGCGAGCCTCATCATCTGCGCGCTTATACTGAAGGTAGCTTTCGACATCTGCCGCGACGCGCTGGCAAAGATGCTGGACACTTCGTCCGGCAGGGCGTTTGAGCAGAAGCTGGGCGGCTTCATAAAGGAGCAGGACGGCGTGAAGCGCATAGACCTTCTGCGCACCCGTCAGTTCGGAAACAAAATATATGTGGATCTGGAGATCGCGGTGGAATCGGATATCTCGCTGCGCGAAGCCCACAGGATAGCCGAGAGCGTGCACAGCGCGGTCGAGGCTGAATTCCCGAACGTCAAGCATATTATGATACACGTCAATCCGGAGGACGACGGGCTGTCCGGCGCGTAGGAGTTCTTCAGACAAAATATAAGGAAATACAGATCTATGAATTTCAGCATAGTTAAAAAACTCAATAAACCGACGCCGAAGAGCGCAGGGCTCGGGCTGAGGAGCATAAACGGGGATCCCGGAGCCGTGACCGCGGTCCTGTACGATCCTGAAGGCTTTGACGCGGTAAAGGCGGCGATCGCGGCTTTAAGGCTGCGCCATTCCGGAGGCATAAGCTATAAGACTCACGGCAAGAGCCTGGAGATCAATATCGCGAGTACAGAGCTGCCGGAGGAGGCGGGCCGCCCGCGCTCGCTGCAGGACGCTCCGGCATACGGCACGCCCTCCGCGCGGCGCACCGACGCGGTAAGAGTGCTCTTTGAGCTGCTCGGAAGCTGCGCTTTTAACACGGAAGATGTGCTCGACGTTATGGAATTTGCCCGGACCTGTCTCGAAGACGGCTTTGAGCCGTGCCTGAAAGTACTCGGAACGGAGTGCACCCCGGACTTTTTCAGCATGGATCTTTCCGCAGATGTAGTGGCGGGGCGGAAGCCGGAAACAATATATAGCGTACTTGATCCGATATGCGTAAGATGCGGCCTGGGCATAATAAAGGAACGCCCGGATGAGTTGTCTGAAAACACCTGAATTTTATCCGCATAACAAACAGATTATACGAGCCGGGATAGCTTGAAATCAGTGCTTTCCCGGCTTCAAAAATTTTTTGAAAAATTTTTTCGATATCGCAAAAAAGTGCTTGCAATCCTGTTTTTAAAGTAGTATTCTTTTAGAGCTTGCTTAAGGCACGGAAATGGGTCAAAAAAGGCCTTAAACCCTTGAAAAACCTGAATTCCGGCGCCTGCGCAGACGCAGAAAGTTGCTGTGCTATCAGGTAATTTCTGCCGAGAATTGCCCGCCCTCTGAGGCGGACGAAGGCGTTCTCGCGCTTTTGTTTTGAGGTGAGATTTTAGAAACACACGGCTGCGTGTACCGAAACACAAAACGCCGCAAACCCTTGAAACTCAGGCAAAAGCCGCCAGGAACAACCTCGTACAGAATAGCGAAAATGTACGAAACAAACCGCGGACACAGATCCGCAATCAAGCAAACAGGAGGAAATTTTTAATGAGCAGTCAGAAGATCAGAATCAGACTCAAGGCTTACGACCACGCAGCTCTCGACCAGAGCGCGGAGCGCATCGTAGAAACCGCCAAGAAGACCGGCGCCGAAGTATCCGGCCCCATCCCTCTCCCCACCGAGAAGGAAGTCATCACCATCCTCAGAGCGGTTCACAAGTATAAGGACAGCCGCGAGCAGTTCGAACAGAGGACTCACAAGAGACTTATCGACATCCTTAACCCGACCCCCAAGACCATGGACGCGCTGATGAAGCTGGACATGCCGGCAGGTGTGGATATCGAGATCAAGCTGTAAGTACGATAGTTAAATATATACTAACGGACTTAGTATGATTGCGAAGGCAATCCGCTGTAAGAAAATTAGGAGGAAACAGATGAAAGCAATTTTGGGAAAGAAGGTCGGAATGACCCAGATCTTCTCCGAAGCCGGAGAAATGATCCCCGTAACGGTCATCGAGGCTGGTCCCGTAGCGGTCACCCAGATCAAGACCGTTGAGAACGACGGATACTACGGTGTCCAGATCGGATTCGAGGAAAAGAAAGAATCCAGAACCATCAAACCGGAAAAAGGTCACTTCGAAAAGGCCGGCGTAAGCGCAAAGAAGTACCTCGCAGAGTTCAGACCCGAAGAGGGCGAGACCTACGAGCTCGGACAGACCATCACCGTGGCTGACTTCGAAGAAGGATCCAAACTCGACATCACCGGAACCTCCAAGGGCAAGGGAACTCAGGGCAACATCAAGCGCCATCATCAGAGAAGAGGACCCATGACTCACGGTTCCAAGCATAAGAGACTGCCCGGCGGCCTCGCAGCCGCTACCTATCCTTCCAGAGTATTCAAGGGACATCACGCTCCCGGCCGTACCGGAAGAGATACCGTAACAATGCAGAACCTCGTACTCGTAAAAGTGATTGCAGACAGAAACCTGATGCTCGTTAAGGGCGCTGTCCCCGGAGGCAAGGGCGGACTTCTCCGCATCCGGACTGCAGTCAAGGGACAGAACTAACGAAGCAGAAAGGAGGAAGTCCAAATGGCAACAGTAAAGATGCTCACAATGGCCGGCGCTGAAGCAGGGACCGTCGAACTCTCCGACGCGATCTTCGGCATCGAGCCTAACGAATACGCTGTTCACACAGTGATCAAGAATTATCTCGCAAACCAGAGACAGGGCACTCAGTCCGCAAAGACCAGAGGCGAAGTCCGCGGAGGCGGCAGAAAGCCGTTCCGTCAGAAGGGCACCGGCCGTCACAGACAGGGCCACAGCACAGACCCCTCGCAGATCGGCGGCGGAATCGTGTTCGCACCCAAGCCCAGGAGCTACAGATACACCGTAAACAAGAAGGTCAGAAGACTCGCGATGTTCTCCGCTCTCTCGGATAAGGCTCAGAACAGCGGCCTCGTAGTTCTCGAATCCCTCAGCTTCGACGCTCCCAAGACCAAGGAAATGGTCAAGATGCTCCAGGCTGTAGGCGCAGAGAAGAAAGCCCTCATCGTTACCGGAGAAAAGAACGACAACGCCATCAAGAGCGCTGCCAACATCCCCGGCGTACAGGTCTCCATGGTTTCCCAGATGAACGTTTACGAGATCGTAAACCACACCAGCCTCATCCTCACCAAGGACGCGGTAGACAAGATCCAGGAGGTGTATAAATAATGAAAACTGCTTATGACGTAATCATCACGCCGGTCATTACCGAAAAGAGTATGGACGACGCGGCAGAGCTGAGGAAGTACACCTTCAAGGTAGATACCAAGGCCACCAAGACCGACATCAAGGATGCAGTTGAACAGGCATTCGGCGTAGAGGTCGCAAAAGTTAACGTAATGAACTTCGACGGCAAGGTCAAGAGACAGGGCAAGTACGTAGGAAAGACAAGCGCCTACAAGAAAGCGATCGTCACCCTCACCGAATCCAGCAAGACCATCGAGTTCTTCGAAGGACTGTAAAGCAGGAGGAACCAGGCAATGGGAATCAAAAAGTATAAACCGACTACTCCGGGCCTCAGAGGCATGACGGTCTCCACTTTCGAAGAGATCACCGCCGACAAGCCGGAAAAGTCCCTGACTGTCACTTTAAAGAAGAACGCAGGAAGAAATAACCGCGGATGCATCACCGTTCGTCATCAGGGCGGCGGCACCAGACACAAGTACAGAATCATCGACTTCAAGAGAAATAAGGACAACATCCCCGCAAAGGTCGCTACCATCGAGTACGATCCCAACCGCACCGCTAACATAGCTCTGCTGGTTTACGCGGACGGAGAAAAGAGATACATCATCGCTCCGAACGAACTGAAGGTCGGCGACGTTCTCTACTCCGGTCCCGAGGCTGACATCAAGACCGGAAACGCACTTCCGCTCGCGAACATCCCCGTAGGTACCATCATCCACAACATCGAGCTTCAGCCCGGCAAGGGCGCTCAGATCTGCAGAGCAGCAGGCAACGGCGCGCAGCTGATGGCTAAGGAAGGAGATTACGCACAGGTAAGGCTCCCGTCCGGAGAAGTCCGCAAGATCAGAATGAACTGCCGCGCTACTATCGGCGAAGTAGGAAATATAGATCACGAACTCATCTCCCTCGGTAAAGCAGGACGCAAGCGCCACATGGGCATCCGTCCTACCGTAAGAGGTTCCGTAATGAACCCGAACGATCACCCGCACGGCGGCGGCGAAGGCAGGGCTCCTGTAGGACGTCCCGGCCCGACCACTCCCTGGGGCAAGCCGGCTCTTGGTTATAAGACCAGAAAGAAGAAGAAGGCCAGCGATCAGTTCATCGTCAAGCGCAGAAACCAGAAGTAACGGAGGATCATTAAATGGGTAGATCATTAAAGAAAGGCCCCTTCGTCGAAAAGAAGCTCCTCAAGGCTATCGACGACATGAACGCGGCCAATGACAAAAAAGTCGTAAAGACCTGGTCCAGACCGTCTACGATCTTTCCGCAGATGGTAGGACACACGATCGCGGTATATGACGGCCGCAAGCACGTACCTGTATATATTACAGAAGATATGGTAGGACACAGACTCGGTGAGTTCGCTCCCACCAGAACATACAGAGGACACGCAGGTTCCTCCAAGGTTAAGTAGGAAAGGAGACAAATACAATGGAAGCAAAAGCTGTTGCAAAATATGTAAGAATGTCTCCGTCCAAGCTTAAGCCGGTTACCGATCTGGTAAGAGGCAAGGACCTTGACGAAGCTCTGACCATCCTCAAGTTCACCCCCGGCAAGAGCGCCGAGCTGGTTGAAAAAGTCGTTCAGTCCGCAGCCGCAAACGCTGAGAACAACCACGACATGGATCCGTCCAAGCTCTACGTCGCTGAGATCTACGCAAACCAGGGCCCCACAATGAAGCGCTGGAGAGCAGGAGCTCAGGGCAGAGCCGGAAAGATCCTCAAGAGAAGCAGCCATGTCGGCGTCACCCTTAAGGAAAGATAATCGGAGGTTAATATGGGTCAGAAAGTAAGTCCTCATGGATTGAGAGTCGGCGTTATCCAGGATTGGGATTCCAAGTGGTACGCCAGCAAGCAGAACTTCGCTGATTATCTTGTAGAAGACAATAAGATCAGAGAGTTCATCAACAAAGAGCTCTACGCTGCCGGCGTTTCCAAGGTCGTCATCGAGAGAGCAGCAGAGAATACGATCAGAGTAAGCGTGCTCACCGCTAACCCCGGTATGGTGATCGGCCGCGGCGGAGACGGAATCGACCAGGTCAAGACCAAGCTCGAAAAGCTCACAAAGAAGACCGTATCCCTCAACATCGTAGAAGTTAAGAGACGTGAGATGGACGCTCAGCTCACCGCTGAGTCCGTAGCTCAGGCTCTTGAAAAGAGAACTTCCTTCAGAAGAGCAATGAAGCAGGCCATTCAGAGAACCATGAAGGCCGGCGCAAAGGGTATCAAGGTTGTCATCAGCGGCCGTGTAGGCGGCGCCGAGATCGCACGTACCGAGAAGTACTCCGAAGGAAACGTTCCTCTCCACACACTCCGCGCCAACATCGATTACGGTTTTGCTGAGGCAGACACCCAGTACGGCCGCATCGGCGTAAAGGTCTGGATCAACAACGGCGAGCACCTCGGAAACGAGCTCATCCCCGCAGTTCCTGTTGAAAAGGAAAACAAGAGAGAAGGCAGAGGCAAGGGCGAGCGCCGTCAGAGAAGAGACAGAGACGACCGCCGCGAAGGCAGACGCAATAACAGATTCGAAGAGAAGCCTGTAAAGAAGTTCGAGAATCCCCGCAAGCGTCCCGCCAAGCCGGCACCCGCGCCTGCTCCGGAAGTTGCAGAAGTTGCAGAAGCAGCTGTAGAAGCCGCTCCCGCAGAGGAATAGAAAGGAGGAGTTTGAGCTATGTTAATGCCTAAGCGCGTAAAGCACAGAAGACTCCACAGAGGCAGAATGAAGGGTATCGCCACCAAGGGAAACAAGGTCTCCTACGGTGAATACGGCCTCGTCGCACAGGAGTGCGGTTGGATCAACTCCAATCAGATAGAAGCTGCCCGTATCGCCATGACAAGATACATCAAGCGCGGCGGTCAGGTATATATAAAGATCTTCCCCCACAAGTCAGTCACTAAGAAGCCGGCTGAAGTCCGTATGGGTTCCGGTAAGGGTGCTCCTGATCATTGGGTAGCGGTTGTTAAGCCGGGCAGAGTAATGTTCGAGATCGCCGGCGTCGATGAAGCGGCGGCAAAAGAAGCAATGCGTCTGGCTTCCCACAAGCTCCCCATCAAGTGTAAGTTCGTTGCCAAGGGCAATGAAGCTGTAAAGGGTGGTGAAGCATAATGAAGATCGAAAAAGTCAGAAATATGAGCCAGGCTGAGCTCGCTACCGAAGAGCTCAAGCTCAAGAAGGAGCTTTTCAATCTCAGATTCCAGCACGTCACCGGACAGCTCGAGAATCCGATCAAGATGAAGGAAGTCAAGAGAGACATCGCCCGCATCAAGACCGTTATGAGAGAGAACGAGCTCAAAGCCGGGAAATAAACCGAAAGGAGGATGCAATAATGTCTGAAGAAAGAAATACAAGAAAGACAAGAGTCGGTATCGTTACCAGCAACAAGATGGACAAGACCATCGTAGTTGCTTCTGAAGAGTCCCGCCGCCATTCCCTTTACGGTAAGTCCCAGAAGGTTACCAAGAAGTTCATGGCACACGATGAAAACAACGAGTGCCAGATCGGCGACAAGGTAAGGATCATGGAGACCAGACCTCTTTCCAAGGGTAAGAGATGGAGACTGGTCGAGGTCGTAGAAAAGGTCAAGTAGGAGGCACCTGATGATACAGAACGAAACAAGACTGAAGGTCGCCGATAACTCCGGTGCAAAGGAACTCCTCTGCATCAGGATCCTCGGCGGAACAGGTCGCAAATATGCAAACATCGGCGACGTCATCGTGTGTGCCGTCAAAGATGCGACTCCGGGCGGAGTCGTTAAGAAGAGCGACGTAGTAAAGGCCGTTATCGTAAGATCGGCCACCGGCGTAAGAAGAGTCGACGGAAGCTATGTAAAGTTCGACCAGAACGCCGCAGTTATAATCAGAGACGACAAGACCCCCGTTGGTACCCGTATCTTCGGACCGGTCGCCAGAGAGCTCCGCGAAAAGGGCTTCATGAAGATCGTCTCCCTTGCACCTGAAGTACTGTAGGAGGCCGGCGCATGAAGATCAAGAAGAATGATACCGTCCTTGTTATCGCAGGAAAAGACAAGGGCAAGAAGGGCAAAGTGCTCGCAGTTAACCCCAAGAAGAACACTCTGGTAGTTGAAGGCGTCAACATTCAGACCAAGCACGCCAAGGCGACCATGGGCCAGCCTGCTGAGATCAGAAAGCAGGAAGGTCCCGTAGACGCTTCCAACGTAATGTTCTATGACAACAAGGCCAAGGCTCCCACCCGTCTGGGATACAAGGTCGAGAACGGAAAGAAGCAGAGAATTTCCAAGAAGACCGGTCAGGTCGTTGATTAATCGAAAGGAGTAGACCGAAATGGCTGCAAGGCTTAAAGAAACATATGTAAATGATGTTTTCCCGGCACTCCAGGAAAAGTATCATTACGACAACGTAATGCAGGTTCCGAAGCTCGAGAAGATCACCCTGAACATGGGTCTCGGAGACTGCAAAGACAACCCCAAGCTTCTGGAAGCGGCTGTCGCTGAGATGGCTATGATCGCAGGCCAGGCGCCTGTCGTCACCAAGTCCAGAAAGTCCATCGCTAACTTCAAGCTCAGAAGCGGAATGTCCGTAGGATGCAAAGTCACCCTCCGCGGAGACCGCATGTATGAGTTCGCAGACAAGTTCTTCAACATCGCTCTTCCCCGCGTAAGGGACTTCAAGGGCGTTAGCAGGAACTCCTTCGACGGCCGCGGAAATTATTCCATGGGCGTCAAGGAACAGCTGATCTTCCCCGAGATCGAGTACGATAAGGTCGAGAAGGTCAGAGGCATGGACATCGTATTCACCACTACAGCTAAGACCGACGAAGAAGCAAGAACACTGCTCGAAATGCTCGGTATGCCGTTTGAGAAGTAGGAGGGCATTATGGCAAAGACATCGCTCAAAGTTAAGCAGACGAGAAAGCCCAGGCACTCTACTCAGGCTTATACACGCTGCAAGATCTGCGGAAGACCCCACTCTGTCTTAAAGAAGTACGGCATCTGCAGAATATGTTTCAGAGAACTGGCTTACAAGGGTGAGATCCCCGGCGTAAAGAAGGCCAGCTGGTAACGCGGGAAGGAGGAAAATATCATGACGATGACAGATCCTGTAGCAGATATGCTCACAAGAATCAGAAACGCAAACACCGCGGGTCATGCTACCGTAGACATCCCCGCGTCCAAGATCAAGAAGAATATTGCCGACATCCTCCAGCGCGAGGGTTATATCAAGGGATATGACGTAGTCGAAGGCGAGACCCAGGACACTCTCCGTGTTGCCATGAAGTATGGCCCGGACAAGGCTAAGGTCATCAACGGGATCAAGAGGATCTCCAAGCCCGGACTCAAGGTCTACGCAAAGAAGACCGAAGTTCCCAAGGTCCTCGGCGGCCTCGGCATCGCAATCATCTCCACTTCCAACGGCCTTATCACTGATAAGGAAGCAAGGAAGCTCGGAGTCGGCGGCGAAGTAATCTGCTACGTTTGGTAATAAGGAAAGGAGAAACAAATGTCCAGAATAGGAAAACTGCCTGTGACTGTTCCTGCCGGAGTTGAGATCACCGTAGGTGAAGACAACCTTATTACCGTCAAGGGACCCAAGGGAACCTTAAGCGGACAGGTCAGCAAGGATATCACCGTTGAGAACAAGGACGGACACATCGTCTTCACTCCCAACGATTCCAAGGAAGCCGGCGCACAGCATGGCCTCGCAAGAACTCTCGTCAACAACATGGTAGTTGGCGTGACCCAGGGTTTCGAGAAGAAGCTCACCATCCTCGGCGTTGGCTACAAGGCCGAGAAGCAGGGAAAGAACCTCGTTATGCAGCTTGGTTACTCCCACCCTGTAATCATGCCGGATCCGGAAGGGATCACCACTGAATGCCCCAGCGCTACCGAGATCGTAGTAAAGGGCGCAGACAAGGCTCTTGTCGGCAACTACGCTGCCAACATCCGCAAGTGGAGACAGCCCGAACCCTATAAGGGCAAGGGGATCCGCTACGTCGATGAGTACGTACGCCGCAAGGAAGGCAAGACCGGTAAGTAGGGAAAGGAGTAAACGATGAAAGATAGCAGAAACGACAATCGTGTCAAGAGACACGAGCGCGTCAGAAAAGACGTATTCGGCACTCCTGAAAAGCCCAGACTTTGTGTATTCAGAAGCTCCAAGAATATCTACGCCCAAGTTATCGACGACGTTAACGGCAAGACTCTTGTGTCCGCATCCTCTCTGGATGCCGACGTCAAGGCTGAAGCTGCTTACGGCGGAAACAAGGAAGCCGCTAAGATCGTCGGCAAGAAGATCGGCAAGGCTGCCAAGGACGCAGGTATCGAGACAGTAGCTTTTGACAGAGGCGGATATCTCTACCACGGAAGAGTCAAGGAACTCGCCGACGGTGCAAGAGAAGCCGGTCTGGATTTCTAAGAAGGAGGATCAGTATTATGGCAAACAGATTTGATGTCTCCAAGCTCGAACTTACTGAATCCATCGTAAACATCAGAAGAGTTACGAAGGTAGTAAAGGGCGGTAAGAATTCCAGATTCAGCGTTACCGTAGTAGTAGGAGATCACGACGGCCACGTAGGCCTTGGACTCGGAAAGTCCATGGAAATTCCCGAAGCAGTCAGAAAGGCTTCCGAGGATGCCAAGAAGTCCCTCATCAGCGTACCGATGGTCGGGACCACCATTCCTCACAGGAGCCTCGGAGTATTCGGCGCAGGTAAGGTTCTCCTTATGCCCGCTGCTCCCGGTACCGGAGTTATCGCCGGCGGTTCCGCGCGTACAGTGCTCGAATTCGCGGGTGTCAAGGACGTAAGAGCCAAGTCTCTCGGTTCCAGCAACCCCGGAAACGTAGCTTACGCTACCATCGAAGGACTCAAGTCCCTCAAGACTGTTGAAGAGGTCTCCAAACTCAGAGGACTCTCCAGGGAAGAGATCTTAGGATAGGAGGAAAAAGCAAATGGCAAAGCTTAAGATTACATTAGTAAAGAGCACCATCGGCGAAACTCCGTATCAGAAGAAAGTAGTCGAGGCTCTGGGTCTCAGAAAGATCCGTCAGTCCGTAGAGCTTCCCGATACTCCTCAGACCAGAGGAGCTGTAAATAAGGTTTCCCACCTCCTCAAGGTGGAAGAGCTGTAGGGAGGTAACGATATGAAACTTCACGAATTAAAGAAGCCTGAAGGCTCCACCAAAGCCCCCAAGAGAAAGGGCAGAGGACAGGGTACCGGCAACGGCACCACGTCCGGCAGAGGTATGAACGGCCAGAACTCCAGAAGCGGCGGCGGCGTACGTCTCGGCTTCGAAGGCGGCCAGATGCCCCTTTACAGAAGAATCCCGAAGAGAGGATTCACCAATCACTGGAGAAAGGACTATGTAGGCGTCAACGTCGAGGCTCTCAACGTATTCGAAGACGGCACCGTAGTCACCCCCGAACTCATGATGGAAAAAGGTCTCGCAAAGAGCGTAGACGCTGGCATCAAGATCCTCGGAAACGGAGAACTCAAGAAGAATCTCACCGTACAGGCTCAGAAATTCAGCAACAGCGCTATTGATAAGATCGTTGCTGCCGGAGGAAAGGCAGAGGTAGTATAATGTTCCAGACCATCAAATCGGCCTGGAGGATCCCCGAAATGAGGAAAAAGATCCTGTATACTCTCCTCATGATGGTGATCTTCAGGCTCGGTACGAACGTTCCGGTCCCCGGCATCAACAGGGCGCTGCTCAGCAACATGTTCAACGCCAACGAAGCCGGCATCTTCGGACTGTTCGACCTCTTCTCGGGCGGATCGTTCAGCAACTTTACGATCTTTGCTCTGAGCATCACGCCGTACATCACGGCGTCGATCGTACTGCAGCTCCTCACTGTTGCGATCCCCAAGCTCGAAGAGCTTGCCCAGCAGGGTGAGGAAGGCAGACGCAAGATCGCCCAGCTCACGAGATACATCACAGTGGTCCTTGCGCTGATCCAGGCTGTAGGCTACACCTTCGGCCTGTTCCGCAACGTGCTCACCTACAATGACATCTTCTCCAAGATCGTCATCGTGCTTGTACTCGTAGCCGGTACCGCTTTCCTGATGTGGCTCGGCGAGCGCATCAACGAGAACGGCATCGGAAACGGTATCTCGCTCATAATCTTCGCGGGTATCGTTTCCAGGATCCCGACCGCCATCACCAGCACCATCGACGGACTTTCCGCGGGAACCATTTCCGTGATTTCCGTCATCCTCTTCGCCATCTTTGCCCTTGCGGTAATCGTCGGCATCATCCTCGTGCAGGAAGGTACCAGAAAGATCCCCGTACAGTACGCAAAGAGAGTTGTAGGACGCAAGATGTACGGCGGCCAGAACACTCATATTCCTATCAGGGTAAATCAGGGTGGTGTAATCCCCGTAATCTTCGCAGTATCGATGCTGCAGATCCCCGCGACCGTAGCTTACATGGCTCCGAACAGCGGATTCGCAAGCTTCTATTCGAAGTATCTCTCAGCTAACGGCAACCCCGGATTCTGGATATACTTCATCTGCGAGATCGTAATGATACTGTTCTTCACCTACTTCTACAGCGCGATCTCCTTCGACGCGAACCAGATCGCTGAGAACATGAAGAACAACGGCGGCTTCATCCCGGGCATCCGTCCCGGAAAGTCGACCCAGGAATACATTTCCAAGGTTAGTCACAGGCTCGACTTCGTCAGCGCCATTTTCCTCGCTCTCGTAGCAGCCATGCCTACACTGCTTCAGCACTGGACGACCCTTCCGATCCACTTCGGCGGAACGTCTCTGATCATCGCCATCGGCGTTGCTCTCGAGACTATGAAGGCTATCGAGACCCAGATGATGATGCGCAGCTACAGTGGATTCCTCAAATAGGAGAAATAATATGAAACGCGTAGTATTACTCGGACCTCCGGGTGCAGGAAAAGGCACTCAGGCTACCGGAATAGCAGAAAAGTACAGCATTCCGCATATCTCCACCGGAGACATCTTCCGCGCAAACGTCAAGGAAGGCACTCCGCTCGGAAAGAAAGCGAAGGAGTATATGGACGCCGGTCTGCTCGTTCCCGACGAACTCGTCTGCGACCTCGTCGAAGACAGAGTCACAAAGGACGACTGCGGCAACGGCTTCCTGCTCGACGGTTTCCCCAGGACCATCTTCCAGGCTGAACACTTTGACAATTTCCTCAAGGCTAACGGCATGGAGATCGACAGCGTTATCGACATCGAGGTCCCTGAAGAGGTGCTCATGTCCAGAATGCTCGGAAGAAGAGTCTGCAGAAAATGCGGCAAGCCCTACCACATCGTCAATATGCCTCCGAAGGTCGAAGGCGTCTGCGACGTATGCGGCGGCGAGGTCTACCAGAGAGCGGACGATACCGAAGAGACAGTAAAGAACCGTTTCAAGGTCTACGATGAGCAGACCAGTCCTCTTATCGAGTACTATACCAACACGGGCAAGCTCGCTCCCATCGACGGAACGACCGGACTCGAACAGGTATTTGCCGATATCTGCGCAGCTCTCGGAGAGTAATATATGATCATCGTCAAATCAAAAGACGAGATAGAATTGATGAAGGTTGCAGGAGTCGTCGCGGGCGAAATGCTCCGTGACCTCCGCGACGTCATCAAGCCCGGCATCTCCACTATGGAGATCGACAAATGGGTGGAACACTTCATCGTCAGACATGGTCAGAAGCCGGCGTTCAAAGGCTACGGGGGGTTCCCCTACTCGGCCTGCGTATCGGTCAACGAGGAAGTCGTTCATGGATTCCCCTCAAAGAAGAGGATTCTAAAAGAAGGGGACATAGTGAGCGTGGATCTCGGCTCGATATATAACGGCTTCTACTCTGATGCCGCAAGGACTTATCCTGTAGGGCAGATAAGCGAAGTACACCAAAAGCTTATCGACACCTGCAAGGCAAGCTTCTTTGAAGGACTAAAATTTTGCAAAAAGGGATACCGCATCGGCGATATTTCGCACGCAGTGCAGGAACGCGTCGAGGCTGACGGATTCTCGGTCATCCGGGATTACACAGGCCACGGCGTCGGAAGGAATCTTCACGAAGATCCCGCGGTTCCGAACTACGGCAGGGCCAATCACGGACCTCAGCTGGTCCCCGGAATGGTCATAGCGGTAGAACCCATGATAGCCGTCGGCGATTACGATGTCGACGTAGCTGATAACGGCTGGACAGCCTACACGCTGGACGGCGGTTACGCGGCTCACTACGAAAACACGGTAGTTATCACAGACGGCGAGCCCATGCTGCTCACGTGCATGGACGAGTAAAGTCCCGAAAGGAGGAAGTCCCATGGCAAAGAACGACAGTATCGAAGTATTCGGCACCGTGCTGGAAGCGCTCCCGAACGCGATGTTCAAGGTAAAGCTTGAAAACGATTTCGTGGTCCTCGCGCATATTTCCGGCAAGATGAGGATGAACTTTATACGCATCCTTCCGGGCGATAGGGTAAGGCTCGAGCTTTCCCCGTACGACCTCACAAGAGGAAGGATCACCTGGAGAGATAAGTAGTTTCATACTACAGGAGGCAAACATGAAAGTAAGAAGCTCTGTAAAGCCTATGTGCGAAAAGTGCAAGGTTATTAAGAGAAACGGAAAGGTCATGGTCATCTGCGAGAATCCCAAGCATAAGCAGGTCCAGGGCTAATCTGTTATAAAACAGTCTTGTATTGGGTGCCGGCGGCATTCATGCCGGGTTGGCACGTCAAATTTTTTAATAAAGTTACAGTACAACAGGAGGTAATTTTTTATGGCTCGTATAGCCGGTGTTGATCTGCCCAGAGAAAAAAGGGTCGAGATCGGACTCACCTACATCTACGGCATCGGCCTTCCGACTTCCAAAGCTATCCTTGAGAAGGCAGGAGTAAATCCTGACACCAGAGTCAAGGATCTCTCGGAGGACGAGGTTGGTGCGATCAGAAAGATCATCGATTCCGAATATGAGGTTGAAGGTGATCTCAGAAGAGACGTTTCCCTCAACATCAAGCGCCTTATGGAAATAGGCTGCTACAGAGGAATCCGTCACAGAAGAGGCCTGCCTGTTCGCGGTCAGAACACCAAGAACAATTCCCGTACCCGCAAGGGCCCGAAGAAGACCGTCGGCAGATCTAAGAAAGACTAAGAAGGAGGTAAGCTGAGATGGCAACAGTAAAGAAGACTGTACGCAAAAAGAGAAGAGAGCGCAAGAACATTGAAAGCGGTCAGGCTCATATCCAGGCTTCCTTCAATAATACCCTCGTAACCCTTACCGACCTGAACGGCAACGCGCTGTCCTGGTCCTCCGCAGGTTCTCTCGGATTCAAGGGTTCCAGAAAGTCCACCCCGTTCGCGGCTCAGATGGCAGCTGAAGAAGCAGCCAAGGGCGCAATCGAGCAGGGTCTCAAGACCGTTGAAGTATACGTAAAGGGTCCGGGTTCCGGCAGAGAAGCTGCTATCAGAGCACTCGAAGCCGCTGGCCTCCAGGTCACCATGATCAAGGACATTACACCTATTCCTCACAACGGCTGCAGACCGCCGAAGAGAAGAAGAGTATAGTAAGGGGGACAGGACGATATGGCAAGATATACAAGGCCTTCCTGCAGACTTTGCAGAGGAGAAGGACAGAAGCTGTTCTTAAAGGGCGAAAGATGCTACAGCGGCAAGTGCGCTATGGAAAAGAGAGCGTACGCACCCGGACAGCACGGCCAGAACAGGAAGAAGGCTTCCAACTACGGCCTTCAGTTAAGAGAAAAGCAGAAGGCAAAGAGATTCTACGGACTTCAGGAAACTCAGTTCCACAATTACTTTGTCAAGGCTGAGGCTAAGCAGGGCATCACAGGTGAAAATCTCCTCGTTATGCTCGAGACCAGACT
>JAEEGL011637693.1_pt1 | contig 15016 bp, 10 predicted proteins | sample 9134231 | NCBI WGS metagenome assembly JAEEGL01 (sample SAMN16246548, study PRJNA631951) | gut metagenome | biome: gut microbiome; feature: rumen; material: fiber-attached | host: Bos | place: Iran: Karaj | collected 2018-10 | reverse complement strand
ATCGACGTATTCAGTTATATTAAATGATGCTCCAATAAAAATATCATTATTAAAAACTGTTTTAAATGAATATTCGGACGATGCTTTTTTGGTTTTTTATGGTAATGATTTTCTTGATAGTTGTTATGATATCAGATGTTCTGATATTGAGATAATTAACAGCGCTGTTGATTGTTATAAAATTCCATGCGGCGCCGTTCACTATGAAAAAAATGATCCGGGCATTTTTGTTATGCATGGCAGCGTGATGAATTACCTTCAGATTAATATTATCGGTTCTGATGATTCTTTTTTTTACATAAGTACAGAAAACTTGACTGAAAATGATTTGCTTATTGTTTCCGGAAAGGATTTAAAAGTTGGCAGAATACTCAGTTGATTTAAATAAATTAGATGAAATAAAGAATAATTATTTTACTATCATTGATAAAATTATTGAGTCATCTGACGGCAGAAAAATTACTCTAGTTGCTGCCGCAAAAACTGTAGATGATAATATTCTCAATTATTCGTTTCATTCACTAGGTATAACGAATTTTGGTGAAAATAAAGTTCAGGAATATTTATCAAAAATCAATTTTTATTCCGAACCTGCCGTTAATTTTCATTTTATTGGCAAGCTGCAGCGTAATAAAATAAAATATATCATTGATAACGTTTCTTTAATTCATTCTTTGGATAATATTGATCTTGCAGCTGATATTAATAAATATGCCTGCAGAATCAATAAAGTTGTTGATTGCCTAATAGAAGTTAATATTGGAAACGAGTCATCAAAATCAGGAATTAATACTGATTCTGTTATTGATTTTGCATACGATGTTAATTCTTTTGATTATTTAAAAATCAAAGGTATTATGATCATCCCTCCGAAATGTGAAGTATTAGACAATTATAATTATTATTATGAAAAAGGCTATTCTATATTTGATAGTTTAATATCTAAAAATATTATTTCAAGTGAATTTCCGATTTTATCTATGGGAATGTCTGACAGCTATGATTTGGCCATAAAACATGGTTCAAATATGGTAAGAATCGGTACTGCTTTATTTGGAAAAAGAAATTATAATAATTAAATTTATAGGAGATTGCTATGGGAGTTAAACATTTTTTTAAGAATCTTTTTGATGATGAAACCCAGGAACCCGAAACAGAAAATAATAATACTGAAGAAGAGAAAGAGGAAAATATGGATAATAATGTAAAGCAAGACACTCAGAATACTACCGTGTTTGAAAGAAAAAGCGGTGACGTTAATCTTGAATTAAAAGTTGTGAGACCGGAAAGTTATTCTTCAGTTGGTCAGATTGCTGATCATCTTTTGAATAAATGCACCGTTGTGCTTAATCTTGAAGCCACTGAAAAAGACACTGCCAGAAGGATTGTTGATTTCTTAAACGGAGTTGCTTATTCTATAGGTGGACAGATAAAGCCTGTTGCTAATAATACTTTCATTATTACTCCCGAAAACGTTTCGATTTCCGGAGAGCAGCTAACTGAGTCAAAAACAACTACAACGGAGAATGACGAGTTTTAATTAAGTGATTTTTGGTAGTAGATTAATTTTTATTATTGCTAAAACGGTTCACATTTTGATATTTACAACTGAGTCTTTAATGATCATACGAATGTTATTATCTTTATTTGCATTTGAGGGTATTATTTATGACGTTATATTTTATCTCACTGAACCGTTTATTGTTCCTGTAAGGTATATTATAGGTATTTTTGTAAACACCGAAAATTTTCCTATTGATATATCATTTATGATTTCTTATTTATTTTTAATATTTCTTGACAGTTTTCTGCCAAGTATATATTTATGAGAATTTTGACCGTCATAAACGGTCAGATTTCTCTTTTTAATCTCTTATAAGGAAAAAGAGGTTTTGATAATGTTTCCACCATATGAATTAGAAGGAAAAGTTTTTAAAAAAGTTGTTAAAGGTTATAATACTGACGAGGTTGATGAGCATATAGAATTTATAATTGAAAAATATAAAGAGCTATATATTGCTTATAATGACCTTGAAAAAAAATATTCTAGAATTAAAGCTGAACTTTTGAATTACAGATCTAACGAAGAAGCCATACGCCAAACAATTGAAAGTTCCCAATTTGCGGGAGAGGAGATTGTCAGACAAGCTGAAGAACGTTCAGAAATTATCTTAAAAAACGCAAAAATAGAATGCGATTCTTTAATAGAACAAGTAAGAACAAGTGTTGCATTTGAATTAAACAGAAAGAAACAAATTTCAAAAGAGATTGAAGATTTCAAAAAATCGATTTATGAACAATATCAGCAACATATAGAATATCTCGAGAACATTGATTCTGATATCAATACAGGAATTAACGTGGATGATCTTGATGAATTGATGAGTAAAATAAAAGGTAATATTGTAATTAATACCAATAAAGAACTCAGCAATTATTTAAATAATAATATCGATGAAGGCAGCTCGCAAGAAGAAATTGAAGAGCAAATTCCAATTGATATACCTTATAAAGAATCAGATAGTAAAGAGTCGCAACAACTTGCTAATGTCTCAGAACCGGCTGATAAATCATCAATAAAAGATGAAGATACTATGGAATATAGGGTAGTTAATTTATCTGATGATGTTTTAGATGCTGAAAAAATAATATTTGGCGATTCAAAAGTATAACAGGAGTTTTATTATGAGCATTGATTATAGTAATACGTTAAATTTACCCAAATCTTCATTTCAGATGAGAGGCAATTTGCCTCAGAGGGAACCGGCTTTTCTTGAAGAATGGAAAAAAATAGATTTGTTTAATATCATTAATAAAAAGAATAATGATAAACCTGTTTTTGAGTTACATGACGGCCCTCCTTTCTCAAATGGTAATATCCATATGGGAACTGCGATGAATAAAATTTTAAAAGATATAATTAATAAATATAAAATGATGACAGGTTATAAAGTTCCTTATATACCGGGTTGGGATAATCACGGTATGCCGATTGAATCTGCTATCATAAAACAAAATAAACTTGACAGAAAAAATATGTCAGTTCCTGAATTCAGAAATGCTTGCAAAACGTTTGCCCAAAAATACGTTGATATTCAGATGAATTCATTCAAAAGACTCGGTGTTCTTGCAGATTGGGAACATTCTTATACTACTATGGCTCCTTCTTTTGAAGCAAGGGAAATCAAGGTTTTTGAAAAAATGTTTGAAAAAGGCTATATTTATAAGGGAATGAAGCCTGTTTATTGGTGTCCTTATGATGAAACAGCTTTGGCTGAAGCCGAGATTGAATATCAGGAAGACGATTGTTCATCTATCTACGTCAAATTTAAAATTTCCGATGATAAAGGATTGCTCTCATCATACTGTGATCTTAACAAATTATATTTTGTTATTTGGACAACTACTCCCTGGACGCTTCCCGGCAACCAGGCAATAGCAATCAATCCGGATGAAAATTATTCTATTGTTGACGTTGGAGGAGAATATTATATTCTTGCATCAGAATTAGTTGACAAATGTATGGAAGAGTTTGGCATTTCTGATTATTTAACGATTTGCTCTCTACCCGGAAAGTCGTTTGAATTTATGACTGCTCATCATCCTTTTCTTAACAGAGAATCACTTGTTTGTTGCGCTGATTACGTTACTATGGACAGTGGAACTGGATGCGTTCACACAGCAGGAGGATTTGGTTTAGACGACTTTAATACTTCAAAAAAATATAATATTGATGTTATAGTTCCTGTAAACGATAAAGGATATCTCACAGACGATGCAGGCGACTTTTCCGGTATAAGGTATGATAAATCCAATCAGTTAATAATTGATAGATTAGAAAAAGACGGTTCACTGATTAAAATCTATCAGTTCAAGCATCAATATCCGCATTGCTGGAGATGTAAAAATGAAATTATATTCAGAGCTACTCCCCAGTGGTTCTGTTCTGTTGAAAAATTCAGAGATGCTGCTGTAAAATCATGTGAAGACGTAGATTGGATCCCGGCATGGGGAAAAGAGCGTATGATACAAATGATTACGGACCGAGCAGACTGGTGTATTTCAAGGCAAAGACATTGGGGGCTTCCGATTCCTGTATTCTATTGCAATAATTGTGGAAAAGAAATATGTAATGAAGAAACAATCAATCATTTATCTGGATTGTTTGAAGAATTTGGAAGTAATATATGGTTTGAGAAAGACGCAAAAGAAATTCTTCCTGATAACTATAAATGCCCTGATTGCGGATGTGATAAATTCAGTAAAGACTTAAACACTCTTGACGGATGGTTTGACTCCGGTTCAACGCACTTTAGTGTAATTGAAAACAAGGAAGGTCACAACTGGCCTGCAGATTTGTATCTTGAAGGAGCAGATCAGTATAGAGGATGGTTCCAGTCTTCTTTGCTTTGTGCAGTAGGTTCAAAAAATGCCGGTGCACCTTACAAACAAGTTTTGACTCATGGATGGGTAGTTGACGGTAAAGGTGAGGCAATGCATAAGTCTAAAGGGAATTCTATATATCCTGAAGATGTCATAAAAAAATACGGCGCAGATATTGTCAGATTATGGGTTGCTTCTTCTGATTATACAATGGACGTAAGATGTTCTGACGTGATTTTTGGACAATTATCGGAATCATACAGAAAATTCAGAAATACCTGTAAATTTTTCATTGATAATTGTGCTGATTTTGATCCCGACAGAGATTTCGTATCAATTGATAAAATGATGGATATTGATAAATGGGTCGTTTCAAAAGTCAATTCGTTTGTATCACTTGCTGTTAATAGCTATAATACATATCAATTCCATGATATTTGTCAGAATCTTAACGCTCTTTGTACGAATCAGCTTTCAAAACTATACATTGATATTATTAAAGACAGAGTTTACGTTGAAAAAGCAAACAGTTATGAAAGAAGAAGTGCTCAAAGTGCAATGTATTATTCGTTATCTGTTTTGTCACGCGTAATGGCTCCGATATTATCGTTTACTTCAGATGAAATCTGGAGAGAAATGAAACACTTCAATAACGATGATTCGTTAAGTGTATTTCTTAATGATTTACCATTTTATAACGGTAATCATTCGTTTTCTGAAATTGAATCCAAGTATGACAGGATTTTTGAATTAAGGGAAACAGTTTTAAAAGCATTGGAAATTGCAAGAGTAAATAAGATGATCGGGAAATCACTAGACGCAAAAGTTATTATTAGTTCTGAAAGTGAATTATCTGATTTCTTAAAAGACAATATTAAAGAATTGCCTTCTTTGTTTATTGTTTCTCAGGTCGAAATTGTTGATTCTTTAAATGATATCACATTTGAAACTGACGGAATTAAAATTCTTGTGCTAAATGCAATGGGTAATAAATGTGCACGTTGCTGGACATATTCCGTTGATTCAATTTTACAAGACGATGGAGAGACTTATTTATGCCCAAGATGTTCAAAGGTATTAAAATAAAAAGATTATTAATTCAATTATCTGTCGTTGTATTAGTTGTCGTAACAGATCAATTTTCCAAGTTTTTTGTTAGTCATAGTTTTTCACTTTATGAATCAATAAAAATAATACCGGGTATTTTGAATTTCACGTATATTCTCAATCCTGGTGCTGCTTTTGGAATTTTATCGAATAACAGATGGATATTCCTTTTTCTCTCTGCTATAGCTATAGTACTTATTGCAGTGTATTTATTTGGTTTTTACAAAGGAAGTATTATCAAATCTGTTCCTTTGGCAATGATTTGTGCCGGAGGAATAGGAAATATGATTGACAGATTATTTTACGGTTCTTCTTTCGGAAACGGGATGGTTATCGATTTTATTGACTTTTGCGCTTTTCCTAAAATTTGGAGCTATATATTTAATATTGCTGATTCCGCGGTTTGTGTCGGAGCATTCTGGTACATGATTATTATAATAATTGAATTGATAACTGAAAAAAAGAATGAAAAATGACGTTATAGTAGTTGATACAGAATCAGCTAATATTAGGATAGACAAATTTATTTCTGATTTTTATAATCTCTCGAGAAATTACATTCAAAAACTATTTGATGACGGTAACATTACCTTAAACGGAAAAGCTGTAAATAAAAGTTATAAAATCGATGAAGAAGATGTAATATCGATTTCTTTTCCTGATCCTGTAGAAAGCAGTATAATTCCTCAAAACATTCCAATTGAAATTGTTTATGAAGATGTTGACTTACTCGTTGTGAATAAGCAAAAGGGCATGATTGTTCATCCTGCTCCCGGAGTATATAGTAATACTTTAGTTAATGCTTTGCTTTATCATTGCGGTGATTCTCTATCAGGTATTAACGGTGTGTTCAGGCCGGGTATTGTTCACAGAATTGATAAGGATACAAGCGGTCTTCTGGTTGTTGCGAAAAACGATTATGCTCATGATTTCTTGTCCGAACAGTTAAAACTTCAAAAAGCAAATAGAATTTATCAAGCTGTTACGGTTGGAAACCTGAAAGATTTATCAGGAAGAATTGATAAACCGATTGGAAGAAATCCTACTGATAGAAAGAAGATGGCAGTAGTATTTAATGGTAAAAATGCAGCTACAAATTATAAGGTCATCAAACAGTATAATCACTATGATCATTTGGAATTATCTCTAGAGACAGGTAGAACTCATCAAATAAGAGTTCATATGTCATCGATCGGACATCCTTTATTTGGAGATTCAACCTATGGGGGCAATTTAACCAATTTAGAAAAAAAGTGCAATAATTTCACAAACGGTCAATGCCTTCATGCTAAATCTCTCGGTTTTATTCACCCTACGTCAAAACTATATATGTTTTTTGATAGTAATCTGCCAGATTATTTCAATAAAGTATTAGAGCAGCTTTACAAATATGAAAATAATTGATATTCATTCACATTATGACGACGATAAATACGGTGATTATGATCTTGATCTATTATTCAGAGATATTTTCAATAATAATGTTTTAGGTATCATTATATCTTCTGTTGATATCGAATCATGTAAAAATATTTTAAATATTTCTAGAAAATATAAAAATGTATTTGTAACCGCAGGATTTCATCCGGAAAATATATTACCGTCTTTCGATTTAAACTCACAATTAGATTTATTGAGTAATATTATTGAAAACGATAAAATTGTCGGAATTGGTGAAATAGGTTTGGATTATTATTGGGAATCAAACCCTCCTAAGAAAATCCAAAAGGAATGGTTTCAGGCTCAGATTGATTTAGCAATTAAAAAAAATCTCCCAATTGTGGTACACGATAGAGACGCTCATTCCGACGTAGTCGAAGTTATAAAATCAAATAAAGAATCAGTAGGCGTAATTCATTCTTGCTCTATGAGTGCAGAATTGGTTAAAGAAGTTTTAAAACAAAATTGGTACATATCTTTTTCCGGAACTGTTACTTTTAAAAATGCAAAAAAAGTAATCGAAGCATTGAAAGTAGTGCCTCTTGAAAGAATATTAGTAGAAACTGATGCCCCTTATCTTACTCCGGAACCATTCAGAGGAAAAATTAACAGATCAGATTATATCATATATTCTTTACAAAAAATATCTGAAATTAAACATATTGATATCGAAACGCTTTCGGAGATAATTATTGACAACACAAAAAATATTTTTAAATTAAAAATATAAAAGCAGGGAACACGTCCCTGCTTTTATATTTAATAAATTAAGCATTTAATGAATTTAACCTTTTTGTAAAACGGCTCTTTTTTCTGGCGGCAGTATTATCATGGATAATACCTTTTGAAGCAGCCTGGTCAACCACTTTAATTACATCGTTATATAAAGAATTAGAAAGTTCCTTATCTCCGGAAGCAATTGCGTTTTCATATTTTTTTATTGTGGTTTTATAAGCCGATTTGAACATCTTATTATAAAGTGTCTTTGATTCAGTAACCTTTACACGTTTTTTTGCAGATTTGATATTCGGCAATTTTCTTTCCCCCTGATTTTTTTCAATACAAAAGCATTATATCATAATATTTAAAAAAATCAATAGATTTTTGAAAAAAATCTGATTTTTCTCTTGACAATTTAGTTTTATTAATATATAATATTAAAACTGATATTTTGCACTATTATTAATATTTATTGATCATACTTTGATTTGGTTGATCTCATTAAGTATTTTCGACTTGTTTTTTATGATTCGACTTTAACCAGAATGTCGCAAGGATTTCAAGTAACGGATTTATTATAATGATTTTCTTAAAATCGGTATGATCTTTTTTTATGGAGGATTTATGCTGAAACAGGTTAAACACGGTAATGTTACTCGTATGAGTTTTCAACAGCTTGACGACATTATTGAAATGCCTAATCTTCTGGAAGTTCAAAAAAATTCTTATCAATGGTTTCTCGATACGGGACTTAGGGAAGTATTAAAAGACGTTTCTCCGATTGTTGATTATTCGGGTAATATTTCTATTGAATTTCTTGATTATTATATCGATAATAACCCTAAATATCCTGAGGAAGAATGTAAAGACAGAGACGTAAATTATGAGGCTCCTCTTCATGTAACCGTAAGACTTCATAATAAAAACACAGAAGAAGTTATTGTAAAGGATATTTATGTTGGAAACTTCCCTCTGATGACTAAAACCGGAACGTTTATTATAAACGGTGCAGAAAGGGTTATTGTATCTCAGATTGTTCGTTCACCCGGAATGTATTATGACACCAGCGTTGATAAATCTGGTAAAAAGATTTTCACGTCTACTGTTATTCCTTACAGAGGTGCATGGCTTGAATATGAGACTGATGCCAATGACGTTTTCGGAGTTCGTATTGATAAAAACAGAAAAATACCTGTAACTGTTTTTTTGCGTGCTCTTGGTCTTTCATCAGATGAAGAGATTGTTAAGCTTTTTGGAAATGATATTAAGATTCAGTCTACTCTTGAAAAGGACGGAATGAATCAGGAAGCTTTGAAAAACGGAACTACTCCTGAAGAAGAAGCATTAAAAGATATCTATCGCAGACTTAGACCCGGCGAACCTCCGCTTGTTGAATCCGCTCAAAACTTAATTAATAATATGTTTTTCGACCCTAAACGTTATGATTTAGCTCCTGTCGGAAGATATAAGTTTAATAAGAAAATGTCTTTTGAAACAAGACTGATCGGTTTTACATTGTCCAGGCCGGTTATTAATTCTTATACCGGTGAACTTGAAGTTGATGAAGATACAAAAGTAACTCCTGATATTGCAAAAATAATAGAAAGATCAGGAGCAAATGAAGTTTATATTTACGACGATAGCGGTGTAGAAATAAAGTTGATTTCTAATTCAACCGTATATCCTGAGACTGTTATTGGATTTGATTTAAAAGAGATAGGAATTAAAGATAAGGTATACGCAAAAGCTCTTTCCGATATTATTGATGAAACAGGACTTGATGACAAAAAATCTTTTATACAGAAATGCAAAGATAATATCGACTATCTTGTTCCTAAACATATTACAAAGGAAGATATTTATGCTTCTATCAGCTATCTGATTGGTCTTGCACACGGATGCGGAACTATTGACGATATTGACCATTTAGGAAACAGAAGATTAAGAAGTGTTGGCGAATTATTGCAGAATCAGTTAAGAATCGGTTTTACAAGAATGGACAAGATTGTTAAAGAACGCATGACAGTCCAGGACAGTGAATCTTTGACTCCTGATAATCTAATCAATATCAGACCGATTACTACTGCTATAAGAGACTTTTTCGGTTCTTCTCCTTTATCTCAATTTATGGATCAGAGTAATCCTCTTGCAGAATTAACTCATAAGAGAAGACTGTCTGCCCTTGGACCCGGAGGATTGTCAAGAGATAGAGCTTCCTTTGAGGTCAGAGACGTTCATTATACTCATTACGGCAGAGTATGTCCTATTGAAACTCCCGAAGGTCCTAACATCGGATTAATTTCATATCTTGCTTCATATTCCAAAATAAATGAATATGGATTTATTGAAGCTCCTTTTAGAAAAATTGATAAAACTACTGGATGTGTAACGAATGAAGTTGTTTACATGACAGCAGACGTAGAAGACAATTATGTTGTTGCACAGGCCAACGAGCCACTTGATGAGAATAATAGATTTATAAATAAAAAGGTAGCGTCCAGACATCGTAATGAAATTCTTGAAGTTGATTCTTCAGTTCCTGATTATATGGACGTATCACCGAGAATGGTTGTTTCTGTAGCAACTTCATTTATTCCTTTCCTGGACCATGACGATAATGCAAGAGCGCTGATGGGTTCTAACATGCAAAAGCAGGCAGTTCCTCTTATGGTAAATGAATCTCCAATTGTTGCAACAGGTATCGAATATAAAGCTGCAATTGATTCAGGAATCGTAGTAATTTCTAAAAACGACGGAATAGTTGAAAAAGTTACTGCCGATGAAATTGTTGTTAAAAACACTTCCGGCACTAAAGACGTTTACAGATTATTAAAGTTCAAAAGATCTAACCAAGGTACTTGTATTAACCAAAGGCCTATTGTTGACGAAGGCGACAAAGTAAAAGCTGGTGACGTTATTGCTGACGGACCTGCTACCGACCACGGTGAAACTTCTCTTGGTAAAAATCCTTTAATAGGGTTTATGACGTGGGAAGGCTATAACTATGAGGATGCAGTTCTTCTTAATGAAAGACTTGTTCGTGATGACGTTTATACTTCAATTCATATAGAAGAGTATTCTCATGAAGCAAGAGATACAAAACTCGGTCCGGAAGAAATTACAAGAGAAATTCCTAATGTAGGTGAGGATGCTAAGAAGGATCTTGACGCTGACGGAATTATAAGAAAAGGAAGCGAAGTAAGAGCTGGTGATATCCTTGTAGGAAAAGTAACTCCCAAAGGAGAAACTGAACTTACAGCTGAAGAAAGACTTCTCAGAGCAATCTTCGGAGAAAAGGCAAGGGAAGTCAGAGATACTTCATTAAGATTGCCTCACGGAGAATCCGGAACAGTAGTTGATGTAAAAATCTTCTCGCATGAAAATGGAGATACGGATTTAGCACCCGGTGTTAATAAAGTTGTAAGAGTCTACGTTGCTCAAAAACGTAAAATTTCCGTCGGTGATAAAATGGCCGGCAGACACGGAAATAAGGGCGTCGTGTCAAGAATCTTACCTCCTGAAGATATGCCTTATCTTGAAGACGGAACACCGTTGGATATTGTACTTAATCCTATGGGCGTTCCATCCCGAATGAATATTGGACAGGTGCTGGAAGTTCATTTAGGAATAGCAGCTAAGAAATTAGGGTGGAAAGTAATTACTCCTGTTTTTGACGGTGCTTCATATGATGATATTATGGAGCTCCAAAGAAAAGCGGGACTTTATAGAGACGTTCTTCCTACAGATAAAATATCAGATTCTAAGCAGTATTATGTCTGCAAACTTGATAAGAACAATAATAAAAATTATGAAGAAATTGATATTTCAACGTTAAGTGAAGAAACAATCTCTCAGATGATTGAAGATAGAGAACTTAAGATTTGCGACGGTAAATCAGTTTTATACGATGGAAGAACTGGAAATCGCTTTGATAATCCTGTTACAGTAGGAATAATGTATTATCTTAAGCTTCATCATCTTGTTGATGATAAAATCCATGCCCGTTCAACAGGACCTTATTCTCTTGTTACTCAGCAGCCTCTTGGCGGTAAAGCACAATTTGGCGGACAGCGATTCGGAGAAATGGAAGTATGGGCTCTTGAAGCATATGGTGCCGCTTATACACTCCAGGAAATTTTGACTGTAAAATCCGATGACGTTACCGGAAGAGTAAAGACCTATGAAGCTATTGTTAAGGGTCAGAATATTCCTACCCCAGGAGTACCTGCATCATTTAAGGTTCTTGTTAAAGAATTACAGGCTCTTTGCCTTGATATTAAAGTTCTTGATAATTCAGGAAACGAAATTGATCTTTCAACAATAGGTATGGAAGATGAACTTGCAAGTACAATATCCCCTGAAGAAGTCGGAGAAACAGTAGTTAATAGTGAAGATTTTGATGATACATATTCACTTGAAGAATTAACCGCACCCGTTAACGACAGCAATGATTACGGCAGCGATGATTATGAATAATTGAGGAGGAAATAACTTTATATGGAAGAAAATTCATTTGCTTCAATTAAAATTGGTTTGGCCTCTCCTGAAATGATAAGAAGTTGGTCTTACGGTGAAGTAAAAAAACCTGAGACTATCAATTATCGTACGTTAAAAGCAGAAAGGGACGGTTTATTCTGTGAAAGAATATTTGGCCCTACAAAAGATTGGGAATGTCTTTGCGGTAAATATAAAAGAGTCCATTACGCTAATAAAAAATGTGAAAAGTGCGGAGTAGATATCACAACAAAAAAAGTCAGAAGAGAAAGAATGGGTCATATCGAACTTGCAACTCCAGTTTCTCACATTTGGTATTTCAGAGCTATTCCTTCTAAGATGGGAACCCTTCTTGACCTAACTCCTCGTCAGTTGGAAAAAGTTCTTTATTATGCACAATATATTGTTACAGACCCCGGAGATACAAATCTTTTTAAGAATCAGCTTCTTACTGAAAAAGAGTATAATGATGCTCGTGACAGATATGAAGATGATTTTAAAGCTGGAATGGGCGCAAGTGCTATTAAGGACCTTTTGTCAGATATTAACGTAGATGAATTATCTGTTCAACTTAAAAATGAACTTGATACTGCAAGCGGTCAGAGAAAAGCAAAATTAATTAAAAGACTAGAAGTTGTTGAATCATTCAGAAAATCCGGAAACAGACCGGAATGGATGATACTTGAAGTGCTTCCCGTACTTCCTCCTGACGTAAGACCAATGGTTCAGCTTGACGGCGGAAGATTTGCTTCATCAGATCTTAATGATCTTTACAGAAGAGTTATTAACAGAAATAACAGGCTTAAGAAATTAATGGAACTTGGCGCTCCTGAAATTATTATCAGAAATGAGAGAAGAATGCTTCAGGAAGCTGTCGATTCATTAATTGATAACGGAAAAAGAGGTAAGCCTGTTACAGGTCCTTCTAATCGTCCGTTTAAGTCGTTATCTGAAATGTTAAGAGGTAAACAGGGACGTTTCCGTCAGAATCTGTTAGGTAAGCGTGTTGACTATTCCGGGCGTTCAGTTATCGTTGTTGGGCCTGAACTGAAAATATATCAGTGCGGCCTTCCTAAAGAAATGGCTCTTGAATTGTTTAAGCCTTTTGTTATGAAGAGATTGTTTGAGACTCAGAAGGCAAATAATATCAAAGACGCAAAGAAAAAAGTGGAGAGAGTTGACAACGACGTTTGGGATGCACTAGAGATCGTAATAAAAGAACACCCTGTTTTGCTTAATAGAGCTCCTACACTTCACAGATTATCAATTCAGGCTTTTGAACCTGTACTTGTTGAAGGAAGAGCAATTAAACTTCATCCGTTGGTATGTACCGCATTTAACGCCGATTTTGATGGTGACCAGATGCCTGTACACGTTCCTCTTACTCCTGAAGCTCAGGCTGAAGCAAGATTTTTGATGTTATCTTCAAATAACCTTCTTAAGCCAGCCGACGGTAAAGCCGTTGCCGTTCCTACTCAGGACATGATCCTCGGTTCGTATTATTTGACGATTGACAAAGCAGGCGAAAAAGGCGAGGGAAGAGTATTCAAAGATTTTGACGAAGCTACTATGGCATATGAATCTGGAATGCTCGGCTTGCATGCTCCTATAAAAGTCAGAGTTGAAAAAACTTACAACGGAAAGAAATACAGTAAAATTGTTGACGCTACTTACGGTAGAATGATTTTCAACAGTTTCATTCCTCAGGAATTAGGTTATGTTGACCGTACGGATCCTGAAAAAATATGTGATTTTGAAATAATGTTTACATGTGGTAAAAAGCAAATTGGAGACATTATTAACAGAACGATTAAACTTTACGGAACTAACGTTACTGCCGAGGTCCTTGACAATATTAAAGCAGCAGGTTATAAATATTCTACGCTCGCATCAATATCAATATCAGTTTCAGACGTTGAAGTATCACCTAAGAAGGATGAATTAATTAAACAATCTGATAAGCAGGTTGAAATAATTCAAAATCATTTTCTTCGTGGTGAACTTACTGAAGATGAAAGATATAAGAGCGTTATGGATATTTGGGAAGATGCAACCAAAAAGGTCGTTGACATTATAAAAGATAGTTTTGACAGATATAATCCTATTAAAATGATGGCTGATTCAGGTGCTCGAGGAAATATGACACAGATGAGACAGCTTGCAGGAATGCGTGGAATAATGTCAGCAGCATCCGGTAGAGCCAGCGAGCTTCCTATTAAATCAAACTTCAGAGAAGGTCTTAATATTCTTGAATACTTCCTTGCAGCAAGAGGAGCAAGAAAAGCGCTGTCTGATACTGCTCTGAGAACTGCTGACTCGGGTTATCTTACAAGAAGACTGGTAGACGTAGCTCAGGATATTATAATTAGAGAAGAAGATTGTGGTACAACCAAAGGTATGATTGTTTCTGAAATCAAAGACGGTGAAAGTACTCTTGAAAAACTCGAAGAACGTATTTTGGGCAGATATACTTTACATGACATTGTTGATCCAAATACAGGTGAAGTAATTGTAAAAGCAGATACCATGATGGATGAATGGGATGTTGAAAGAATTACTTCAGCAGGAATAAAAGAAGTTGAAATCCGAACAATCCTTCATTGTAAATGTAAATACGGCGTATGCTCTCGCTGCTATGGTATGGACCTTGCTACAACAAATAAAATTAACGTTGGTGAAGCAGTTGGTATTATTGCAGCGCAGTCAATTGGTGAGCCTGGTACGCAGCTTACTATGAGAAACTTCCATACAGGAGGTGTTGCATCTGCGTCAGATATCACTCAAGGTCTTCCTAGAGTTGAGGAATTATTTGAAGCAAGAAGACCGAAGAAAACTGCAGTTGCAGTTGAAATTGACGGTGATGTTTCTATTT
>JAEEGL014708138.1_pt1 | contig 15017 bp, 13 predicted proteins | sample 9134231 | NCBI WGS metagenome assembly JAEEGL01 (sample SAMN16246548, study PRJNA631951) | gut metagenome | biome: gut microbiome; feature: rumen; material: fiber-attached | host: Bos | place: Iran: Karaj | collected 2018-10 | reverse complement strand
GGACACAGAGCATTATCAGCTGAATAGCGAATCGATGTCCGGGAACAGGTTCGAAAGATACTTGCGTTGTTCTTCGGTCAACGTTAATGTCGGCTCGTCTTTTTTTTTGAGCTCTTTCTTCAGACGTCTGATTTCCGCCTTGTCGGCTTCTTTCTTGGACCTGAGTTTCCTATTCTCTTTACGGAGTCTCTTCAGCTCCTGTTCCGGGGTCTCTTTTGGTGTCTTAGATTCTGACTTTTTCATTGTTTTTTTCAGTTTGCTTATATTATACAAAGTTAATAAAAATCAATGAAATATCCAAATTTTCAAAGAACTATTTTGTTGCAAAAATCAAGAAATTTTAGCACGTTTTTTATGCGATTTCAGGTGCTTTAGAATGAAGTATTTTTGGAACATCAAACTGAACACCCTAATTAGTAACATAAAACATGCCAGGGATTATTTCATGAGTAAATATGATGTATTTTTAATTTATTTATGACTTTACGTCAGTTTGACACATTTTTTTAAAATTTATCATGTCATAATGACACAACGAACACAAATATCAGTCTGAAAAAAAAAATCTCTCCAAATTCCGGTATGTTCATTCAATTAGACTGTTAGTTCATGTTATCTTGCTCATCATTCTCAAAATAAGAGCTGTTCAGATGTTTTTTCATGGATGAACCTTCTCTATTACATAAATCTATACCTTTTAGGAATTTCTTTCTGCATTTTCTTTCTCGGATAAACATATCATGTATATATACGTATAAAAAAACAGGAAAACCAATATCTATAAAAAAAGCAGACACCCCTATCCCACCTGAAGGCCTTTTTTATATATTTCCGAATATAAATCATTCAAACGCTTGCTTCTTTCATTTTTTTCAGCTATATTTGCACCGACATTGGCCATGGACGCACCATTACTGGTGGGCTGTCCAAGCTCGGAAGCACTGTATCTCACGGTGCTTTCGTTATTTTTAGTCACCACAACTGCTGTGTCATACGAATCGCCTGCATTCTTCTTCGTTGCAATCTCAACGCTGTAGCTGTCGCCAAGCTCAGCACGGCAATAATCCCTCAGCTCATCTTTAGTGAACCCCTTCTGGTAGGCACGGATACTTCCGTCAAGACGGAGAACAAGAATCTCAGACGGGTCGTCAAGTGTTATCTTGGTCTTGCCCTCAACACCCTGTTTGCGTATGTCCTCTGCACCGCGGACGTTTATTACCATCTTACCGCCAGGCTTCAGTTTGTCGGCCATGTCGTGAAGCACTCCGCTACGCCAGTCATCCATTCAGACACTATACTGACGGAAATCTGCTAGACGGAAGTCCCATAAAACTTTATGCGGAACATATAAATGTGCCTGTAAAGAATGCATACGGAGAAATTTGGTATCCAATGTCAGAGCATCTTAAAGCGAAAACAGCTAGAATAGGCTTCCATCATCATCCTCCTGTTGGACTTTATTCTGAAGAGCCTTATGAGCTAGAAAGATATATAGCTTTTGATCCTACAACCGATAGAAGACTAGCTGAACAAAATGGTCAAGACCTAGAAAATGTTGATGATGTCGCAACTCTTATACATGAGTGGGGGCATTCCAAATATCCAAATACTCCTCCAGAAGGAATTCCTAAAGAGAACTGGACTCTCACTAATCCCAGGTACTTTACAAATCATAATGGAACAGAAATAAGTGTAAGAACTTCCCAGGTTCTTAACTACCACAACCTTACTATGGATGATGTAAATAAAATGACAGCAAACGACTTCAAAAAAGCATATATGAATTATTTGATAGGGATTCGAAGGCTTAGTAATGGGAGACACACATGGACATCATCAGGAGAGAATAATAACATGGATAATTTATACGATCAGATAGACAGTGAAGGTGACTGGGAAAAGATATGGAACTGGCTCAAAGGAAACGGTAATAACTGGAATATGTACAAGAAAGGAGGATTCTTAATATGAGATTACTATATATTTGTGGAGAAAGTCTGCACAGATGTTTGCCAAGTCATCAGCCCTCTTTATTGTATTGCCTCATGCATTCTGCAGTTTACGGTGCATTAATAGTGCTCGTGCCGTTGGGGATAACATTATTTCTAAAGAGACAAGCTTTTGAGAAGAAAAAACTAAAATATGCAGGCATCATCTTAGTAGTTATTTGGCTGATTCTCTCAATTCTAATTGCTTACGGAGAATACGCACTCCCTCCCGATTTATAAATAAACCAATTGCCCATCTTTACATCATTAACCTTCAAGCCAGAGTATGATGGAAAGGCAGCCACCAAAACAACAAAAAACAAAGGAACAACAAATAAAAAACAAAAAAAGTTTACCTTTTACCCTATTTGGGTATTATTAAATGAGAGCATACGGCAAATAAAACAACACGATATCTTCTTTACTATTAAAAACAAATAAATTTGGAGGAAATTTTCATGAAACATTTAACCTTTGAAAGATGGGAGGACGGCAGATGGTTTGTTGTTTTCCCCGAGTATGAAGGATCCCAGGAAGACCTGGAAATGGTTGAAGGAGCTGATACTTTTCTGGACTTCATCACAACAGACGGAATGTATGTCAACATGACAATCGACACAGAGGACCATTCCAGCTGGAACTGCCTGAGGCTTGTTGACCATGATGATTTAGGCGGCACATACGCGGTTCAAGGCGTAGAGGGCTTTTATCAGGATGTATGGCTTTGCAATGTCGTTCATGTAATGCTCGGCGAGCATCCTGAGACCATATATTTTAAATGTGAGGAATAAACAACGGTTTTTATCAAAAGAATTTAATAGCACCTTATTTGTTAGATAACTATGACTTGGTTTTGTGACTTTTGTATTCACATTCTCCAGTATTGGAGTTCCGATTACCACGATTATGCAACATGGAACATCGTGCTGTTCGTGATAGCCCAGCCTGCATTGATTCTGCTGTTCATGTTCTCCACAATCCATTGCAGTAAAACAAAGAACGAAAAAGCAAAGAAAATATGGAGACACATCACATGGGGGACATTGATTGCCTGGACAATATTCATGATTATATATATTGGAAAACCAGTTCTTCAAGACCCTGTTGTGATTAATGACATAAAGCAGTGTCGTGGACTTGAATAAGACGGATAAATTAAATCTTATGCATTTTTTTAGTAGGAACTAAAGGTCAAGACGGAAACCAATGAAGGTGGTAAGGGCGTTTTAAGGCGGATTGAACATTGCATGAATATGCAATGCCCAATCCGATGCCAATAAGGTCAATTTGGATTAGCTGTGCAATTCCGGCGACATTTTGACATATCAAATGGTGCTGCTTGAAGTTATCGCTCCCGTTTTTGACCACATGACGATACAAAGTTAGGCATACGCTGTCTCAATTCTTGGGACAACGTATGCCTAACTTCAGTTACGGTGAAAAAAACAAGAGTCTTTTTCAATAAAAGGCTCTTTAAGACGCTCCTTTTCAGAAGGGTTCGTCCAGCACGACCCCTTCGTTGCCGAAGTTAATCCGTTCACCCAAAAGCGTCCGGTTGTCGAAGTCAACAGTGTAGAGATACTCTTCATCCCCGTGGATACAACAATCTTCGAAATAGAAACGACTGTCATAGTCCTCAAGTTTTTTACATATAGTCGTAAGCGGTTCTCCTGACTTGATGAACTCCTCAGCGTTTTCCCTGAGAAAACTTGTCAAATCTTTTCCGGCACCTTCAGGATAGCCGTCGTAATGACGATAAATATAATGTTTCTTCATTTCACCGTTTTCGGTTCTCTGAACAATCACATGACATCTAGTGCTCATAATGTTTTTTTGGGGGGGGAATAAAAATTAGGAATTATTTTTGCGAATAGAATTCTGTTGTTTTGCAGAGACGTGCTGTAGTGTGCCTTGTGACTAAAAGCCAATGACTTAGCAAGATTACTTGGTAAGGATAAATCCGGCGGCGACCATCAGGATGCCGAGAATGAGGCTGCCGAAAGCATAAAGGAAAAACGGCAAAAAGTTTCCCGACTGCAACAGCATCAGGCTCTCTTTTGAAAAAGTGGAAAACGTGGTGAACCCTCCGCAGAAGCCAGTCATCAGAAAAAGGGCAAGCCCCGGACTCCCATTCGTGCAGCGGCTCGTCCATCCCCACAACAGACCGATAATCAGGCTGCCGAGGATATTCACAGTGAAAGTGGCCCAAGGAAAGCCGTTTCCTGCCGGACGTATCAGCAGCGAGACCAGATAGCGGGCGGATCCGCCAATGAAACTTCCCGCCCCGACCAACAACACTTCTTTTATCATGCTTAAAATAACAGTCTCGGAATTATTCTGTCGAACACACAGTTTTAAAGTGAGAAAGATTATCGATTCTGATAATGGGAAAAGATGTAAAAGATTTTACCACACAAAAATCAGAAGAACCAGAATTATTATTGTTCGATGATAGACAGTGGCGGATTTATAGCCACAACGGCAAAAACAGCTTTTGGGGTTTGAGACAATAAAACAAAGTTTTTAACCAAAAGGAAGGCAACGCTCCGTTTTCTCAATATGCTTCCCCCAGACTGTCCAATGCTGTTTTTGCATCTGCCTGTCCCTGTCTCGCAGCCATTCTGAGCCATTTCAATGCCTCTTCATAGTTTTGAGGCACTCCTTTGCCATTATAATAGAAATTGCCCAAATTATTCTGTGCATCGGCATTGCCCTGTTCAGCCGCCAATTTATACCAATTCGCCGCTTCCGCATCGCTTTGAGGAACACCGGTTCCATTTTCATAGAAATTCCCCAGGCAGTATTGTGCATGTGCCAGCCCCTGCTCTGCCGCCAGCCTGTACCATCTTACGGCTTCGGTTACATCCTGAGCCACCCCGCTGCCATTAAGATAACAAAATCCCAGATTCTCCTGGGCAAGGGCCTGGCCCTGTTCTGCAGCCAGTCGCAGCCATTTCACAGCCTCCGTATAGTTCTGTTCCACTCCTTCACCGAAAAAATAATGGGTTGCCAAATTCTGCTGTCCGTTCGCATCATTTTGTTCTGCCGCCATCCTATACCATTTCAACGACTCCGTATAGCTCTGAGGAACACCTTTCCCATTGTAATAAAGGTTGCCTAAATTATTCTGCGCATCGGCATACCCCTGTTCTGCCGCCTTTCTGTACCATTTAGCCGCCTCTTCATAGTTTTGAGGAACAGCATATCCGTTATCATAACAGACACCCAGATCGAACTGTGCCGCCACATCACCTTGTTCAGCCTTGTTCTTTATGGTCTGGAAATCCTCATCCGACAAGTTTATTTCAGCCGCCATACTTCCGGAATCATTCCCGTTGGAATTCGTATAGCTGGTGTTCAGAACCAGATAATCGCCATCGATCGTATAACTGCCTAGCTTACTCAACACAGACTGACCTAAAAGCAACGGTGCATTCGTTTCATTGGTGACACATGCCCTAACATTTCTAATGACTGTATTACCAATTTTAATGGATTTAAGATTGAAGACAAAGCCCTCGGTAACATTTCCGTTGGCAATCTGATAATTCTCTGTGCCGATATAATCGTCCTCGCTGATGTAGCCGTTCTTCAACATAAAGGAGGCTTCTGTTGACGAAAGGCTGACATCAGAAGCACCGGTGTCGAATATAAAGGTGAGTTTAAGCCCATTCACTTCACAAGGGATGGTGTAAGTGCCTCCGGCTCCTCTGATCATCTTAATTCTTTCCTGGGCTTGCATTTGAATGGTCCCCCAAAAGAAAAACAGACAAAGAAATAAAAGTAAAAACTTTCTCATACGCTTGGGTTTTGATTTAACCGCAAATTTACGAAAATCCCGCCAAAATTCCATGTTTTTTTCAGAAATATTCAGGTAGAATTCAGAAATCGTAACTGTTAAAGGGATACTTATAAAAAGGCAAAAGGACAGAAGGATAAATAAAATCAGTTTTTATCCGGTATGACTCTGCCTTTTTTCAGGAACGGGACACTGGCACAGATCCCGACGACCAAAGCGACTGCAGCATTCAGATAGAAGGGTACATCAGTGTTTGTAGTACACATGATTATCAGCGCAACGGCAGCGACGGCAACACCTGATAATAATACAGTTCTATTGTATTTTCTTTTTTCTGACTGTAAGACATGATAACAATCTACACATACGAGATGTCTTTCTTTAACAACAGAAAGAGATCTCCCGCCTTTTTTAGTGGTTGACTCAACATAATGCACTAAATCGGGGACCAATCTACCACATCTGGGACAATATTCTAACGAGTGTGGACTTGGATTACCCCCCTCATCATCAAAGGGGGGAACTGGATTGGCCCGTTGGTCCAAAGTATCTTGATATCCTGTCTCCATAAAAATGAATTAACTATTATTTTCCTGTACTTACAATCGTTACTATATCGCAAATTTACAAATTTATTCACAAACAACAACATAATAATAATTCTTTTAATTAAGTAAGTAAAAAAAATGTCTGGTTTTGCTTATTATTTTGTCAACGAGCAATAGTTTTTTTAAAAATAAATTTGATTACGCAGAAAAACTGCGTACATTACTGTTATATTTGTTTTGAATAACACAAAAAACGCGTTCTTTGAATATTGAGGAGGTACAATGTGGGGGTGCTGGGGAGCAATTTTTTTTAAAAGCCTTCTTCTTTGTGAAGTAAAGAAACAACTTGATTCATTTTGCGGCTGTCTGAGATATGCATCGTTTTTAAAGAAGGCAAGAAGGCAAGAAGACAAGACGATACTCACCTGGACGGCAACTTATTATTTCAGTATTACTAAACAGCATAAATAACTAACTCTAAGTCATAAAAGCATGAAACAAACACTTCTGCAGCTTTTAGGTAAAGAAATTAAGACAGAGAGGTTAATCTTGAAAAAAATGACAGCGAAGGACACCGATCTCTTATGGAAAATATTCAAGGAGAAAGGGTCTACATGGTACTTTCCTGATTGGAGTGCCCGCCCGACACGTAAAGACATTAAGCATGACTTAAGACACAGATATTTTCAATATTGTTTTTACATCGACGTGAGAAGCGAGAAATTCTCTGACATCAATGAAGAGTTACATCGCGGCTATTATCATTATTATGCTATCATCCACAAGAAGAGCAGGAAATTCCTCGGTTTTCTGTATGTGGAAGCCTATTGGGACTACGATCCCAGATGCCGACATTTCTATATGTCCTATTTTCTCCATCAGAAATATGAAAAGAACGGTTATATGACTGAATCTGTCAGAGCAGTTTGCGAAAAGATGAGATATTGTCGTACACCCTATAGGATTACTCTCACGATAAACTCAAAAAACAAGAAGTCTCTCAGAGTGGCTCAAAAATGCGGGTTCAATTGGAAAGACACCTGTTTCGTAAACTACTACTCACTCATTCCACCAAGATATAAAAAGCCCTTTTACTCTGAATATGAGGAGGTAGATTGGGACAATCTGACAAATGTGGCTTGAGATTTTGATTTTATAGGAGATTATGGAAGGTATGGGAGATATGGGAGATATGGGAGTTATGGGAGATATGAGAGGCATGGGAGGTATTTTACAAAACAAAAGGGCGGACAGCAGTGGGTGCTGTCCGCTCTTTTCAATTATCGTATGTTCGGATGATGATTACCAGAGAGAGTAGTTCTGCTGCTGTGCGGCAGCAATGGCCTCCTCCTCTTCTTCAAGAAGCTCACGCTCCTTGCCTGGCGCACCGCCTGCCTCGAAGCTTTTGTCAGCGATGCCAATCATCAGGTCCTCTTTGCCGTTTATCAGATTCACAAGTGTATTTGGTTTGATATATGCTTTCTTTTCCATTTTTCAATCAATTTTAAAATTCATTTTACAAATAGTTTCAGCTTCAATTATTTAACCATAATCTTCTTGCCATTCTGAATGTAGATGCCGCTCACCTTTGGCAGACCCTGGATCTTCAGGCCGGAAGGAGTGTAGAATGTGCCATTCACGTCGATGCCGTTGTTTGCATCCTCAACCAGCTCGATTGCCGTAGGTTCGTCGAGCTCACTGTTATTAGAGCCTCCACTGATACCTTTCAGCGTGAACGACTTCACAGATGCGCCATTGAGCACAGACTGGTCAATCACGAGATATGCGCGGTTAGACTTCAGCTTGCCTCCGGCTGCTTTCAGACGGTAGAATGCAGGCTCGTCAGCCTCTAACTCCTCATCGTCGTTACCCACCTGGTTATACTGGTTGGTGAACAGGTAGCGGTAAGTGCTGCCCTCTGCAGGGTCAACAGCCCCGGAATATACAATCACATTTGTCAGAACCTTTTCCTGAGTACCATTTTCTGCCACCACATTCTTATAGAGTTGCTCAGTGGATTTTGTGCCGTTTGTCGCATCAAAGAGCACACCAACGAGCATGTTGCCAGTTGTATCCTCACGGGCTGTTTTCTTGGTTGCCGGAACGAACAGCGGGAACAATGTCTTATTTTCGTCTGTGTAGACGATAAGTCCGGTGTTGGCAGCTACAGGGCTTGTAACCTCCACTCCAGTGACATCAGCGGTCTCACGCTTGGAGTTCACATTGGTAATTCCGTCAATTTTCACATAGATCGCGTTCATTGCGTGTCCGGTGTAGTATTCGGTCAGGCTGTAGTCGATGTCCTTTGCCTGGCAGTCGGTGTTGTAGAACTTCTCAGAGTCGGATGCCGATGCCATACGTGCCTCCTTGAAGATGTTGGTCACAGCGATTCCCTTCACGGTCACGTCGTTCAGGTCGATAATCACGTCCTTCTTCGTGTCGGGATTATCTCCATTAACTGGAATCACATACACTTTCTCGTTGTCATCAGTGTAGCTATCAGTCATCGGTGTGCCGTCGTTTCCAACTTGCCCGTTGTCGTCAGGCTCCACGCGTACATACACGGTGTATCCCTCAGGTACGCTTGGCACAACAATCTGTGTAGGCTCATCGGTGCTGTCGCCCATCTTGAGTCCGCCATTGTCGCTTGCTATGTTGACTGCTCCGTCGTTGCCGTTAGGAATAACGCCAAGGCCTTCAGTGTCTTCAATCATATTGGTTCCGGCATAGAGCTGTCCGCCCGGTGCGAACAATTCACCGTCGTATTCGTCAGCCTTCACGCGCATATCGAAGTCGTCCCAGATTTTCAGGTCGTCATCTTCTATGTCGGTCTCGTCACCGTTCTCGTCAACGCCATCAGAAACAGCGAATTCAGTGAAGTCCCAAGTGTAAGGATATTCCTTCGTCTCGCGGTAGCCTACAGGAATCAGGCAGTCAGCATAGTCGGTCACATATGCGGTGTTGGTGGTCTTCACACCGAGTCTGGTGTTAAAGATACCGGTCTTGGGTTTTACAACCGTGTAAGTGTACCAGTAGTCATTGGTCTCATCGTCATGGTCAGAGCTTGCAATGACATCATTGTCTGTCATGGTGCCGGTCATCCGCTTATGAGTCTCGTAATCAACCGGCTCTTCCAGTCCTCTGTAGTTGAGATGCAGCCAAACGTTGTCGTTGGTCGACTGTTCTGAAGTGTTGAGGATGTAGCGCTTGTTATTGGTGTCGTTGTCACCCATCACCTGGTTCTCTGTCAGAATCACGCGGTCTGCTTCAGGCTCAACGAGCTCGCCTTTCTCATAATCATTGCGGTAGATCACGATGGAGTAGATTTTCAGCAGTTCTCCGTCCTTCACCTCGATGGAGAAGTCGTCGTCATCACTGTTGCTGGTGTCAGCCACGATGAAGTGATACTCACCATGCGGCAGAGTCACGTCTTTGGTCTGGGCATCTAGGTCTTCAGCTGAGCCGCCGATGATATAATCGCTCGTTATGGCATTACCCAAGGCATCCTTCGCGTTTGTGAGTGTCAGGGTGGTTGTCTCAGGAGAAACCGTAGCGTCGGCATTACCGTAGGTACCCATCTTGATGACCACGCGGTCGTTTTTCTTCAGTCTTGGGATAACCAGCTGTGCGCCAGGCAACAGTCCGATATATCGGTCCTGGAATGCGGAAGTCGGATCCGGATTCTCGTTATAAATACCAACCAGGTTAGAGTGAGCATGGATAACCAGACCTTCGGTCTCGTGAATCATATCGACGTTATCAGCCTCCATGTCGTACACACTCTTGAAGATAGGCTCTTTGGTTTGCTGTAGGTTGACGTAGGTTTCATTCCAGTCGGCTGTCTCACCGTCGACTTTAAAGATTTCCTTATAGAGTTTTGAGTTGGTATCACTGTAACGTCCGAGGTCCCAGTTGGTGTTGGAATAGAAGTCCCAGTGCTTAACCTCTCGAGTTTCATTCTCAAGCTCTTTCACACGCTTGTCCTTACCATTCTCTGTGCCCCACTCTGCCTCAACTGCATCATAGCCGACAGTGAGTACGAAGTTGGCAACACCGCAGTCATCACTCAGGTGAACCACAATGGCACCACCCTTGTTCGCGCCATTCTTAAACTGGATGTTGTTGAAGTTGAGGAACTGACGGTTGCCTTCGGTCTTAACCTCCACGTCTGCACTCTCAATGTTTCCGAAACAGCGCACCTTGTCGAGCGTCTCATGGTTGCGCTCAAATGTGCCTTCAACATTCAGGCGAGGGTATGGACCACCGAAGATTTCAGCGGCATGCTGCACCCCGTTAGCGATATCAGTAGTGTTGTTCACCACTTTATAAAGAGGCTCCACGCGGAATGAAGGGATGAAGGAATACGACTTCACACGGATAATCGGGTGCTCATGTTGGTTGTTCGTAGGCAGTGAGCAGAGGTAATAAACACTTCCCGTTGTGACATCCGCCTCCATCCAATAATGATTTGTTCCGTTAGTCTGCCCTATATTACCACCGTACGCACTATGATGCTGACAATGCGTCTGCCCTTGATCGCTAACAGTCATTAGGTTACCATCAGCATCCGACTTCCACCAGAATGCCGGTGTCTCATTCGAGCCCTCGACATAGTATTCCACAATCAGTTTACCGTTCACCTCAGGATAGAAATAGAAGAAGTTACCAAACAACGGGAAAATCTTCTGGAACACATCACGCCATACAACTTCATAGGTATGACCTTCATACTCCACTGTGCTGCCACCAGCTGTATATGGATTATTTGGTGCATGAGGGGCAGTGAAGACAGACCATTCCTTGCCGATGAACATCTCCTCCAAATCTTCACTTGTGCGTGTACCCCTAACCTGAGGATACTCATTACCCTCTTCAGGATTAATAATATACTTAATATGATACTGGTGATCATCCGGATTGAAATTATCGGATGCGTCAATCACAGAAGCAGCACCGAAGTCGCCTTCATTGGTATTTATCACCGTCTCTGCTTTACTCACTTCAAGTTTGAAAGCAGCGAACTGATATTCGTTGTATAGGTTGTCCGGATTCAGATTGAAGGCAAAATACTTCATGCCTGCCTGCTCTCTGGACACCGTGATAGTCTGACTGCATTCTTGCCACTCACCTGTATGCATATCGATGTTGTTGATGCCCCTCCACCACTTATAGGCACCAGGGGCGGTATGTACCTGGGAGGTTACTCCTGTTACGTCATGATCCGTAGTACGATATAAGAAATAAACTCTTACCTTATCGCCTTCCTCTACGTCCATATTTTGGCTGCCGACAAAGAACTGAGTCTCCCACTCATCATTAGTTGAGGTATCAGTATCATTATCCGGGTCATTAACAACGTAATACACACCCAAGTCATTCTTGATGGTGCAGAGCGTCCAGTAAGCTGGTGTCTCATTGTTGGCAGGTCCATTGTCGTTGAGATACAGTCCTGTCCCGACATTTCTGAGGGTCATACCCTGTCCGTCAACATACTGGATGTCCCATACGGCACCATTCAAGATGTCCTGTCCGTTCTGGTTGTTGAGTCCGAGAACGAAGCTGCAGTTTCCAGTGGTAGCCTGTGAGTTGAGATATCCCAGATGTGTGCTTCCCCAAGCATCAAAACTGTATTCTTCTCCATCCGGCGTGATGAGACGGAGCAGATAATAGTTACCTCCGTTGACTGTGATACTTTCAGCTTTGAAGAGATAGCCGGAATTGGAGTTTTTGAAAGCATTTTCATAACTGCCGAATCCTAGATTCTGCACACCACTGCCATAGAGCGCTTGACCTCCACGCTCAATTGCAAATGTCTTTCCGTTGAGGTTGGCAGGGTCAGTGTAAATGACATCAGCCGAATAATAAGGAGTTGCGTCCTCATTGATGGTGCAGAGCGTCCAGTAAGCTGGTGATGAGCTTTTGGCAGAACCAGCATCAGTCAGATATAATTCGGTACCGACATTCCTGATGGTCATACCCTGTCCGTCAACATACTGGATGTCCCATACGGCACCGTTCAAGATGTCCTGTCCGTTCTGGTTGTTGAGTCCGAGAATGAAGCTAAAATTTTGATCGGCAGACTGTGAGTTAAGATATCCAGGGTTGCCCCAAATAGTGTATTCTTCTCCAGCCGGTGTGATGAGACGGAGCAAATAATAGCTGCCTCCGTTGACTGTGATACTTTCAGCTTTGAAGAGATAACCGGAGTTGGTGCTTTGGAAAGCATCTGTATAACTGCCGAATGCCAGGTTCTGATTATTCGTGCCATAGAGTGCATTACCGTCACGTACGATTGCAAACGTTTTTCCGTTGAGGCTACCCGGGTCGGTGTAAATTTCACCTTCAATTTGACGCTCAAGCGCTGCGTGCGGGGCAGTTTCACTACGGTTTATGGAGTAGACTTCAGGTGTCAGCTCCTGGAAATCGGTATATGTTACAGTTTCTTCAGAATCCGAAAGCGCTCTGACAAATGTCATATCATTGTCAGAACCGAACTTCATCGTGATATAAGGCACTGCACCGCGCTTGTCTTCGAGCACACCAGCACCAGAGAAAGAATAACGATAACCATAATCGTCTGCATTGTAGTCATTACCTTTATATCTTTGCAATTCCTCTTGTGTCAAGGGACGGATTTCCGTTTCTGCTTTCTCATACTCTGTCATGGTGATGAAGACGCAGCGGATGACCGCATTGTTAGGAATGTTAAAAGTCACGGTACTGCCACCAGCAATGGCTGTTTCTTCCGTGGCCTGGCTTTCACCATCTTTGTAGTATTTAATATAACACTCGTCATCCTCTTTCAGGTTGTTTACAGTGAAATACTTATCACTGCCTGAAGTGTTCTTTAAACCAATACCCCTGTTATAAGCAGAGTTACTGTTCATGTTAAGATTCCAGTCGCTGGTGTTATCCACACTGAAACGCAACTTGTGGTCTAACCAAGAATAGAAGGACACCTTAGGAGCCTGCTGTGGGTTCTGTCCAGTCCATTCTTTTGTGATTTCAACCGACTCGAGGTAGTTTCCACTCCATGAGATGCGTCCCACGCTGGCGATTTGATCAGGATAATAAGCACTCCCGTCAACAATAAAAGCGCCATAATAGTCGTCATACTCATAGACGCCGAACCAGTGGGTCTCCTTAATCACCGGATCCCATGCCAATGCCTTTGAAACGAAAGCAAGCATCAAAAAAGTTAATGTAATTAATTTTTTCATTTGCAAATAAAATAGTTAAGTTAGGATACAAATGGTTGTTATATTGATACAAAAATTGATTTATTTCTATTTCTCAAACTATTGATACTTTTGATACATTTTTCCAAAAAAACGTTCCCCACTTCCCAGATTATTTTAAAATCGGGTGCAAAGTTAACATTATTTTACCAGTCAATACGTAAAAAATGGTACTTTTTCTATCAATTTTGTAACATTGGGTAAAAATGGTAATTATAGTAACAAGACGGCTCGTAGGCTAACGTTTGGTCCCCAGACGACTTAAAAATAAAAATAAAACAAAGAAAACAGGGGCTGTTTGGGCACACTACATTTATTCAATGCACATCAGCTTGCGCCCTTTCTCATCCGCACGATCATCTATAAGCAAAAGTTTTTCACATCAGCCAGCGCCCTCTCTAATATCTTCAACTGTCTGTGCCAAAAGTAGAGACTCCCCGAGGGGTGTCTCCTCTGTAGCCGTAGCATGCACATCTGCAATGTGGGGGGGATTTGGAAACGTTCCCACGACGGGTTTTCTACGGTTTTATTTTAGACCCCACCTTTGCACTTAGCGTCTTCTGCTTCGCCTTCGTTCCTAGGCTCGCACAAGCCGAGTGCTGCACCACCTCATCACACAATCGATTATCAATCGATTCTGTGCTGAGTTCCCCACGGGGAGTCTCTAAAACAACTACGGATATTTCATGCGTGGATGGGGATTTTGGGAGGTTTTGGTGTTAAGGTTCGGTGCGAGTCGGAGATGTGGTTGCTTCTGACGAAAGAAATCGTCAGCTCCTAAAACAAAAACGCAGACAGCTGTGGGTACTGTCTGCGTCTTGTTGGTGACCTGTCTGGAGTTTTGCCAGCCTATAATAAAGTTGCCATAATCAATTGGCAATCAACGTCTTTTTATTTACTTACCATTATCTTTAGAATATATCGGTAGCCATTGTTTTACGCACAATTTCTCTTGATTTTCAAGTTTTAAGCACCGCGCAAAACCATAAAGTGCCATTCTTGTGCGATTTGTCCACCAATTTCCCTTTTTGTATCGCTTTGCATTCGCAAAGTTACGAAAAATAGTTTAGAAACCTTGTTATTCCATTCGTTTTTTTTTAGTTAAACATGTTTATTAAGTTTATTTTGTATTATAAATAATCTTTTTCTTCCTCATACATTTTATGTGATTAGAATTTCGTAACTTTGCATTTATAAAGTCGAAATATTTTCTAATATAGATTATGTATGGGCAAGATACAGAACGTTGAAAACCAAAATGTAGAGTTCAAAGAAACATGGCGTGACGACTACTTGAAATGGATATGTGGATTTGCCAATGCAAGTGGTGGCAGAATCTACATCGGCGTAACTGATAATAAAGAAATCGTCGGTGTTGATAATAGCAAACGCCTTATGGAAGACATACCTAATAAGATAGCTACACATCTTGGGATTGTAGCGG
>JAEEGL014561569.1_pt1 | contig 15017 bp, 10 predicted proteins | sample 9134231 | NCBI WGS metagenome assembly JAEEGL01 (sample SAMN16246548, study PRJNA631951) | gut metagenome | biome: gut microbiome; feature: rumen; material: fiber-attached | host: Bos | place: Iran: Karaj | collected 2018-10 | reverse complement strand
GACCATCGACGAGAACCCTAATACCACGGAGCGTACAGGTAACGTCATCATTATGTCGGGTACTGCCCGTAAGAACATCACAGTGACTCAGGCCGCTGCTGCAAAGCCTGCCTACAACGCGCCTGATGGCTACACACTGGTTTGGCAAGACGAGTTCGAAGGCACCAGCAACCAGCTGAACGCCGCAGACTGGACCCACGAGGTGAAAAACTCTGGCTGGGTGAACCACGAACTGCAGAACTACGTGAACCACAAGACGCCCGAGGGCCAGTTGGTGACAGAGCTGAAGAACGGCACCCTGCGCATCACAGCTCGCAAGGAGAACGGTAAGATTTACTCAGGACGCGTGTATGCCAAGGTAAAGCAGGGTTGGCAGTACGGCTACATTGAGGCCAGCATCAAGCTGCCAAAGGGCAAGGGCACATGGCCTGCCTTCTGGATGATGCCTGTAAACTTTACATCGTGGCCTGCCGACGGCGAGATTGATATCATGGAAGAGGTGGGTTATCACCCCGACTATGTATCGTCGAGTCTGCATGCCAATGCACACGTACACTCTAACAACACCCAGGTGACCCACGAGATGAAATGCGACGGTGCCGAGGGCGAATTCCACACCTACGCTATTCTGTGGACAGCCAAGAACATCACTACTTATGTTGACGGAAAAGTACAACTGAGCTACGACAACCGTGGACTGGGTCGCGACGACTGGCCCTACGACGATCCTTTCTACGTGATCTTCAACCTGGCTTGGGGCGGCGACTGGGGTGGCGCTCAGGGCGTTGACGAGAGCGCACTGCCTGTCACCATGGAAGTAGACTATGTACGCGTATTCCAGAAGAAGTGATGATACGAAAGAAATTACTTTCAACTTTATTGTTTGTTGCTGTGGCCAGCTCAATGCTGGCCCAGCAATTTAAACAGCTCACCGACGTACCAACGGTGTATATCGAGACGGAGAACGGTCAGAACATCACCAGTAAGGAGGATTACATCATGTGTACCTTCACGATGGTGGATGGCGACAACACAACCCGACTCGAGAATACGCAGATAAGAGGACGAGGCAACTCTTCGTGGTGGAATTCTGACAAGAAACCCTACCGAGTTAAGTTTGATAAAAAGCAACAACTGTTAGGTGAGGACTTTGCGAAGGCAAAAAGCTGGACCTTGTTGGCCAATCACGGCGACAAGACCATGATTCGCAATGCCCTGACTTATCAACTCGGACGTTTCATCGGCATGAAGTTCTGTCCGGCTGCCAAGTTCGTCGATCTTTATTTGAATGGCAAATACCGCGGTACGTACCAGATAAGCGACCAGGTGCAGGTGCACAAGGGCCGCGTGGAGGTAGATGAGGACAACGGTTGGCTGCTCGAGGTGGCCAATGAGTACTCGAAAGAGGATCCATGCATCACCTCAACTCGCTACGGCATCATGTACAACATCAAGAATCCCGACAACGAGCTGCTCACTGTTGATAGGCGCATTGCCATTGGACAGTGGCTGGAGGCCTTCGAGAAGGCGGTGGCTGGCAACGACTATCAGGACCCCGAGAAAGGCTATCGTGCCTACATCGATGATACCGATTTTATTAATTGGTACGTAGGTGCTGAGCTCACGGGTAACATCGACGCCCTGTTCAGCATATATATGTATAAGGAGGCCGATGAGCAGAAAATGCACTTCGGTCCGCTATGGGACCTCGATTTAGGCTATGATAACAGCTCGGAAAAGAGTCTGCTCCGACAGATGGAGGCCTATCTGGGCCTGGCTAACCGTCCGTTTGAAAAAATTCTGCAGCGCCTGTGGAAAGACCCTTGGTTTGCCAAAGCCTGCAACGACCGACTGAACCAGCTGGTGGAGGCAGGACTGCAGCAGCACTTGCTGACACATATCGACAGTCTGCGCGGTGCCATCTGGCAGACACAAGCTGAGAACTTCAAGGTGTGGCCCATCAACCAGCAGGTGTACAGCTTCGAGAAGCATAACTATCACAACGATTACGACAGGTACATCAGCGATCTGAAGGCGTTTGTGAATACGCATATCCCCTATCTGCAGCAGGCTTTCGCACAGAAATTGGAGGCCACCGGTATCACAGCAGCCAAGACTTGCGATGTGCCCGATGGTACCATCTATGACCTGCAGGGCCGCAAGGTGCAGCAGACAAAAAAGAAAGGAATATACATCCAGAACAGAAAAATAAGCATACGAAAATGAAGAAAACTGTAGTTTATCTCTTCGCGCTCCTGCTAGTGGCCTGTAATGTGGGCAAGCAGAACGAAACCACTGGGTTTGTGACTATCAAGGGGCACGACCTCATCAAGCCTAACGGCGAGAAACTTCTGATTCAGGGCACCAACCTGGGTAATTGGCTCAATCCCGAAGGGTATATGTTCGGATTCGGACGTACCAATTCGGCATGGATGATCGACCTGATGATGAAAGAGGCCGTGGGACCCGATGAGACTGCTGCGTTCTGGAAGCAGTACAAGGATAACTACGTGACAAAGGCCGACATCGACTTTATCGCGCAGCAGGGTGCCAACACCATCCGACTGCCGTTCAACTACAAGCTCTTCACCGATGAAGACTACATGGGGCAGACGGGGGCGAAAGACGGCTATGAGCGCATCGACTCGGTGGTGAGCTGGTGCAAGGCCAACAAGCTGTATCTAATCCTCGATATGCACGACTGTCCAGGCGGACAGACTGGTGACAACATTGATGACGGTCACGGCTACCCCTGGCTGTTCGAGAGCGAGCAGAGTCAGCAGCTGTTCTGCAAGATTTGGCAGCAGATAGCCTTCCGCTATCGTCAGGAAACCACCATTCTGGGTTACGAGTTGATGAACGAGCCCATCGCACACTATTTTGAAAACCGATATGAGCTTTACAAACTGTTGCAACCTCTGTATAAGAAGACTGTAGAGGCTATACGCAGGGTGGACGAGAATCACATCATATTGCTTGGTGGAGCTCACTGGAATAGTTTTTTCTGGATGCTTGACGATGCCAGCTACGACGATAAATTGATGTACACTTGTCATCGATATGGCGGACCTGCCACCAAGGAGGCTATCACGCACTACATCAACTTCCGCGATTCTATCAATCGTCCAATGTACATGGGTGAGTTCGGACACAACACCATGGAGTGGCAGCGCGACTTTGTGAACGTGCTGAAGCAGAACAACATCGGCTACACCTTTTGGCCTTACAAGAAGGTGGACAACCAGTGTATGATGGCCATCCAGCGCCCTGAGGGGTGGGATAGCATCGTGGTGAAATATGCCGAGACGTCGCGCAACACTTATCGGGAGTGGCGCGAGGCGCGCCCCAACCAGGCACAGTTCCGTCAGCTGCTCAACGAGTTTGCCAAGAACTGCCGCATAGAAAACTGCAAACCCCAGACTGATTACATAAAAAGTATGGGAATGAAGGATTAGCTCCCTTGTCATCTCGACTAAGCGCTCTCCCCTCCTTGTCATCTCGACTAAGCGCAGCGCATGGAGAGATCTCATGATCTCCTTAGAAGATGTCTCGACTACGCTCGACATGACAAAAGGGTTGGAAAGTAAAAACGATAATTATTATAAAATTTGTAATGAAGAAGTTATTAATGTCAGCACTCCTGTTAGGCGCTACAGCCACTACTCAGGCACAGAGTGTGCCTGTGTATCTCGACGAGAGCAAGCCAATAGAGCAGCGCATAGACGATGCACTGAGCCGTATGACGCTCGACGAGAAAATTGCCGTGATCCACGCGCAGAGTAAGTTTTCAAGCCCTGGTGTGAAACGTCTGGGATTCCCCGACCTGTGGACCGACGACGGTCCTCACGGTGTTCGTCCCGATGTGCTCTGGGACGAGTGGGAGCAGGCAGGACAAACCAACGACTCGTGTGTGGCTTTCCCAGCCTTAACCTGTCTGGCTGCCACATGGAATCCAGAACTGTCGCGTCTGTATGGTGAGAGTCTGGCCGAGGAGGCACTCTATCGCAACAAGAACGTGATGCTGGGACCTGGTGTCAACATCTATCGCACACCACTGGGCGGCCGTAACTTTGAGTACATGGGCGAAGACCCCTGGTTGGCATCGCGTATGGTGGTGCCTTATGTACAGGGACTACAGTCTAAGGGTGTTGCAGCGTGCGTGAAGCACTACGCACTGAACAACGACGAGGAGTATCGTCATCAGGTAAACGTGATAGTAAGCGATCGCGCTCTGCACGAGATATATCTGCCCGCTTTCAAGGCAGCTGTACAGGAGGGTGGCGCATGGAGTATCATGGGTGCATACAACCTGTATCAGGGTGTGCACAACTGTCACAACGCCACCATGCTGAATAAAATCCTGAAGAAGGACTGGGGGTTCGACGGCGTGGTGATAAGCGACTGGGGCGGATGCCACGATACCGAGGAGGCCATCAAGAACGGCCTCGACCTCGAGTTCGGAACATGGACTGACGGTCTCACCATGGGTGCAACCAACGCATACGATAATTATTATATGGCACTTCCATACAAGAAGTTAATCAGGGAAGGAAAGTACACTACTAAGGAGCTGGATGAAAAGGTGCGCCGCGTGCTGCGCCTTTTCTACCGCACCACCATGAAGCGTAACAAGCCATTCGGATTCCTGTGCAGCGAGAGTCACTACGATGCTGCACTGAAGATAGCCCAGGAGGGAATAGTGCTCTTGAAAAATGATCGCAACCTATTGCCTATCGATCTGAAGACTACCAAGCGCGTGCTGGTAGTAGGCGAGAACGCTATCAAGATGATGACCGTGGGTGGTGGTTCTTCATCGCTCAAGGCTCAGAAGGAAATCCTGCCTCTCGATGGTATCAAGGCTAAATGTTCAATGTTCAATGTTCAATGTGATTACGCTCGTGGCTATGTGGGTGATACCGTTCAGAGTTACAATGGTGTGACCGTTGGTCGCTCGCTCTACGAGACCCGCAGCCAGGAGGAACTTACAGCCGAGGCTGTGGAGAAGGCTCGCCAGGCTGATGTGGTAATCTTTGTAGGAGGACTGAACAAGAGCAACTATCAGGACTGCGAGGGTCACGACCGTCAGAGCTACGACCTGCCTTATGCACAGAACGATGTGATTGAGGCCATCCTGAAGGTTAACCCACGACTGGTTTACGTGAACATATCGGGTAACGGTGCTGTGCTGCCTTGGATACAGAAGGTGCCTGCTGTGGTTCAGGCTTGGTTCATCGGCAGCGAGGCTGGCGAGGCTATCGCATCGGTACTGGCTGGCGACGTGAATCCATCTGGCAAGCTGCCATTCACATGGTATGCATCGCTCGACCAGTGTGGTGCACACGCCACCAAGAGCTATCCTGGCACTTGGCGCGAGGATTACAAGATTATCGACGAGGAATATAAGGAGGGTATCTACGTGGGCTATCGCTACACCGACAGTCGAAAGATAAAGCCTCTCTTCGCATTCGGCCACGGTCTGAGCTACACCACATTCAAGGTAGGTAAAGCTACTGCCGACAACCAGGAGATGACTGCCGACGGAAGGCTGACCATCACAGTGCCCGTAACCAATACCGGCAATCGTGCCGGTAGCGAGACTGTGCAGCTCTACATCTCAGCCAAGGGTAGTAAGATAGACCGCCCAGTGAAGGAGCTCAAGGCATTCCGGAAGGTATTTCTGCAGCCAGGCGAGACTCGCAATGTAGAGCTTACCATCGATGCCGACGCACTGAGCTATTACGACGAGGCAACCAGTGCTTGGCGCACAGAGGCTGGCAAGTACGAGGCACTAATCGGAACCGCCTCTAATCAGCTACCTGTAAAATATGCATTTACGCTTAAATAAAATTTGGTTTCATACTCATACAAATAATTGTTTTAGGTACATACATAGTTGATATTAGTTAGTAATTAGTAGTTCGAATAACCGATTTTTTTACCATCGATTACACAAAAAAATGGAGCTAGCAGTGATGCCAGCTCCGTTTTGTTTTCTTGTTTCTTAAAAAAAACTGTATTTTTCTTGGTGCTTTCGATAAAATACCTTACCTTTGTCAACGTATTCTAAAAACTAAAACGATATGAAGAGGAACGAGAAATTTGTAATTGCCATCAATCGCGAACTAGGTAGCGGTGGTCGCACTGTTGGCCGTAAGTTGGCCGAAAGACTTCATGTGGAGTTCTATGACAAGGCTCTCATCAAGACTCTTGAGGAAAGATATTCGCTGAGCGTGGAGGAGATTGAGAAACTTAAAGGTCAAAGTCACAATTGGTTGGCCGAACTTAAGCGTGCTCTGTTTGCCAGCGAGGGTATAGCCGTGACTAGCAATTACATTCTGGCTGTGCCTGGCGACAAACCTGTACAGCCCACCACTTATGACATGTTTATGGCTGAGCAAGAGATTCTTAAGAGTATAGCCGAGGATGAGTCGTGCGTGATTGCAGGTCGTTCTGGTTTCTACGTTTTCCGCGATCATCCTAATCACCTCAGTGTACTCATCCAGGCATCTATACCATTCCGCATTGAGCGTGTTATGCGCAAGCAGAATATGACTCGCGAACAGGCCGTCAAGACCATCGAGCAGATCGACAAGATGCGCGAGAACTATATTAAGGAGTTCACCAAGACATCGCGCTATGACACCCGTAACTACGATCTGGTGATTACTGCCGACGGCAAGACAGAAGACCAGATTGTAGATATTATTATGAAGTATATCGAGTAAACAGAAATAATGAATAGACTTACTATGTGGATGCTAGCCGCCATCCTTTTGCTTTGCGGCGCTTCATCGTGCAGCGATAAGGGAAGTGCATATATCCCTAAAGCCCCCGACTATAACGACAGTACGATGTGGATTACTGCTGATGGCGATACTGCTGGCATTGGTGCGGACATATTCTATGTGGTGTCTACATGGGAGGAAGACTGGACCACCGACGATGGTCGCGTGTGTCACTATGCCGACGTGTGGAATCCGGTTCACCGCGAGCACATGGGTACGCTTGAGATTAGCAAGGTGGCTTCCTATATGTCGCCAGGCAATCGTTTCTACGCTCCCTTCTATCGTCATACTACCATCGAGGCATTTATGATGAATAATGTAGACAGCACCATGAATCGTGCAAGATTGGCGATGGATGATGTTAAGGATGCCTTCGACCATTTTCAGACTAACCGTGACAAGAGTCGTCCGCTCATTATCGCAGGCTTTAGTCAGGGTGGAATGGCTGTGGTAGAATTGCTTAAGCATATTGACGACGAGACTTACAGTCAACTGGCTGCTGCCTATGTGCTTGGTTATAAGGTTACACCCGATGACACACTGCAAACCAAACACATAAAGGCAGCCCAGGGCGAGACAGATACGGGAGTTACCATATGCTACAATACTGTGAAGGACGTGAAATACGTTAATCCCGTTGTTGCCAACACAATTATGGGTATCAACCCAGTAAACTGGCGTATCGATTCTGTACCTGCCACACTTCACGATACCATTACCGTTACTTTTTCGCCTGCGTTTCATGTGCTGGTGGTAAGTGGTTATAGTGGTTCAGAATATCCTGCATACAAAGACTTTATCAACGTAGGCGACATACACAGCTGTGAACCGTGGCTTTACAGCGAGTGTATTGCAAATAATATTAAGGTAAGAGCCCAGGAATGGCGAAAGAAACAGAAGAGCAGTAGACAATGAAAAAGGAACTACTAATTGTGATTCTAATTGCATTGGTCGGCATGGTGCGGGCTGATGGGATAAAGAATATAGCTGATTATTGCAAACAGATAGACGATGCTATAGAGCACTCAGGCGACTACGTTGCTGCGCACGAAAAAAAGATAAGTGAGTTGCGCCGAGCCTTGAGTCTGGAAAACAAACCTCGAGCCAAATATGAACGGAATTACCAACTGTACGAGTTGTATCGCCCTTTTGTCAGCGATTCTGCAATGTACTTTCTTGGTCAGTGTATAGCTCTGGCCGACGGGCTTGGAGATGCATCTGCATCAGTAAAATGCCGCTCGCAGTTGGCCATCAGATGCTCTAATATAGGAATGTACGATGAAGCACTCGACATCCTGGATTCTATCCATCCTGTAGGTATCGACTCCTTGTCGCTGGGAATATACTATGAGGCTTACGACAATGTGTATAGCGAGTTGGCCTACTATACCCGTTTGGATCACATGAAGAATGTGTATCAGCGCAAGGCCGACCACTATAAGCAGTTGATGCTCGAGACGTTGCCTGCCACCTACGAGACGTGTTTCCTGCGCCGTGAGCAACAGGCTCAGGGCGAGGGGAAACTCGACGAGGCAATGCGCATAAACGATCAATGGCTTAAGACGGTTGAACCTGGCAGTCATCCTTACGCAATGGTGGCACTGTATCGATACATAGAATACAAACTTCAGGGCGATCGCGAACAAATGATGTACTGGTTGGTGGAGTCTGTTCTTGCCGATATTCGTAATGCGGCTATGGACCAGGGCTCGATGTGGGAACTGGCCAACGAGCTGATGCTTAACGGCGATATCGACAAGGCTTCAAGCTACATTGCCTTCACCAGCGACTGTGCCAACCGTTACGGATCGCGACAGCGCAACTGGCAGATTGCCCCGCTGCTTACGCATATTGCAAAGAACTACAAGAGCAGTAGCGAAAAGACCACCACCCAACTTCGACTTACGCTGGTAGCTATCAGTCTGTTGTTGCTGTTATTGTTGGGAGTGCTATTCTTCCTGCATCGTCGCAACCGTCAGCTCGACACAGCACGTATGGCACTGAAGGGCAAGAATGATGAACTGGCCAGCGCCAACAGTCAGTTGGCCGAGCAGACCGAAGAACTCTCTACCCTTAACTCTCAGCTTTCTTCTCTCAACTCTCAACTATCCGAGAGCAATCGGGTAAAGGAAGAGTATATCGGCCGATTTATGAGTCTCTGCTCGCAATATATCGACAAACTCGACGACTATCGCAAGTTGGTAAACAAGAAGATGAAGAACAAGGAACTTGAAGATTTGTTCCGTATGTCTAAGTCTACCGAACTTAAGGAGAAGGAACTGGAGGAGCTCTACCAGAACTTCGACTCTGTGTTCCTGCACCTGTTCCCCAACTTCGTTAATGACTTTAATGCACTGCTGCAGCCCGACTTGCAGGTACATCCCAAGGAGGATAATCGACTTACGACCGAAATCCGTATTTTCGCACTTATCCGTCTGGGTATCGAAGACTCATCTAAGATAGCCGAATTCCTGCACTATAGCGTTAATACCATATATAATTATCGCGCGCGCATCAAGAATGGAGCACTCGATAATCGCGAGAGTTTTGAGCGCAGAATAAAGCAACTTGGCAACATACAATAGTTAAAAAGATTTTAACAGGGCGTAATTTTATCGACTATTTGGCAGTTAAAATCTACTAACCGTCAAATATTCGTATAAATTATTTGGTGGTTATCGATAAACTTTGTACCTTTGCCGACGAAATCAATTATGATGGAGATGAAAAAAGGTATTCTAGTATTTGGTGCACTACTGCTGGCGCTTTCTGCGTCGGCACAGAAGAAGTGGACTCTGCAGGAATGTATAGATTATGCTATGGAAAATAACATTACTCTGCAGAAGTCGAAACTACAGAAACAGAGCGCTACCGAGGATCTTAAGGGATCGAAGAGTGCGCTGCTGCCTACAGTGAATGCATCTACCAACCAGAGCGTGGGCTACCAGCCTTGGAAGGATGCAGGCATTGCTACTGTTACAAACGGAACTGTGAACACAAAGGTTGACAAGACGTATTATAACGGATCGTATGCGGTTAATGCCCAGTGGACTGTGTGGAACGGCGGGCGCAATACCAATACCATAAAGCTTAATAAACTGGCTGAGGACGAGGCTGAGCTGCAGACTAAGGAGACCGCAAACTCTATCCAGGAGCGCATAGCACAGATATACACACAGATACTATATCTTGATGAGAGCGTGAAGGTGAGCGAGCAGATGCTTGAGACAGCCAAGAAGAACGAGGAGCGTGGACGCGAGATGGTTAACGTGGGTAAGATGAGTAAGGCCGACCTGGCCCAGCTCAGCGCACAGCGTGCTACCGACGAATATAACATCGTTGAGACACGCAGCCAGTTGCTTACTTATAAGCTGCAGCTTAAGCAGTTGCTCGAGATTACCGATGAGACAGAGTTTGATGTAGCCATCCCTGATGTTACAGACCAGATGGTGATGGAGACGATTCCATCGCTGCAGAATGTCTACGAACAGGCGCTTGTTACCCGTCCTGAGATAGAGCGCTCAAAGCTGGCCATCAAGAGCAGCGACGTAAGTCTTAACATCGCCAAGGCCGGATGGCTGCCCACCATCAGTATGAGTGGTAGTCTGGGCACTAGCTCAAACTCACTGAGTGGCAACGGTTGGGGCAAGCAGATCAAGACCAACTTCGATGCTATGGCTGGCGTGTCAGTTAGCGTGCCCATCTTCGACGGACGTTCTACTAGGACATCGGTCAACAAGGCCAAGATACAGCAGCAGACTGCACAGCTCGACCTGCTCGACCAGCAGAAGACACTGTATTCTACCATACAGGACTATTGGCTGAATGCACATACCAATCAGCAGAAGTATAAGGCTGCAAGCGCTACTGTAGAGAGCGAAAAGCAGAGCTACGACCTGCTGCAGGAGCAGTTCCGATTGGGACTGAAGAATATTGTAGAACTGATGACTGGCAAGGATAATCTGCTTTCGGCTCAGCAAAACCAGCTGCAGTCAAAGTATCAGACTATCTACAATCAGCAGATGCTGCATTTCTATGAGACAGGAAACATATTGAAGTGAGAAATAAGAAATAAGAATTTAGAGAGATATGAAAAAGATCGGTAAGAAAGGATGGATTGCAATCGGCGTAGTGGCCGTAATCATCATTTTTGCATTATTCAAGTGCACTGGTGGCAAGAAGGAAGAGAAGATCAGTTTCGACACAGCCAAGGTGCAGAAGACCAATATCCAGACCAGCATCACTGCTACTGGAACTATCGAGCCTGTTACCAGCGTAACCGTTGGTACCCAGGTGTCAGGTATCGTTAGTCATCTGTATGTTGACTACAACAGCGTAGTGAAAAAGGGACAGGTGATAGCCGAGCTTGACCGTACCAACCTGATGAGTGAGTTGAACACAGCTAAGGCCAACCTGAGCAGCGCACAGAGTTCGCTCAACTATCAGCTCTCTAATTATAATAGGTATAAGGAACTGCACGACAAGGGCCTGGTTAGTGCCGATGAGTTTGAAAGTGCCCGTCTGCAGTATCTGCAGGCTAAGGAGCAGGTAAACACATCTAAGGAGAGCCTGCAGCGTGCTCAGACCAACTTGGGCTATGCTACTATCACATCGCCTATCGACGGAATTATCCTGTCGAAGTCGGTAGAGGAGGGACAGACCGTGGCTGCATCGTTCAATACTCCTGAGCTGTTCGTTATCGCACAGGACCTGACCAACATGCGCGTGATTGCCGATATCGACGAGGCTGATATAGGCGGCGTGAAGGAAGGTCAGCGTGTTAGCTTTACTGTCGATGCATTCCCCGATGATCACTTTGAGGGACAGGTTACTCAGGTTCGCCAGCAGGCTACCACCGAAAGCAATGTGGTAACATACGAGGTTGTCATCTCTGCACCCAACAACGATCTGAAGCTTAAGCCAGGTCTTACAGCCAATGTAACTATCTACACTCTCGAGAAGAACGACGTGCTGGCAGTTCCTGCTAAGGCTCTGCGATTCCAGCCCAACGAGGCTTTCCTGCAGAAGGGTGAGACCATCGAGGACTGCGAAGGCGACCACAAGTTGTGGATCAAGGAGGGCACTGTATTCAAGGCTCACAAGGTAGAGATAGGTACCACCAACGGTATGATGACCGAGATTATTAGCGGTATAAAGGAAGGCACAGAGGTGCTGTCTGATTTCAATATCAGCGGTGGTAGTGCCGAGGCTGAACAGCAGCAGGCTGGCAACCCATTCATGCCACGCCCAAGAAACAACAATAACAAGCAAGGTGGTCAAAATGGTGGCGGTGCCCCAAAGAGATAATATGGAAGAAGATAAGAAAGTAGTAATCGAACTGCAGAATGTGAAGCGCTACTTCCAGGTGGGCAGTGAGACTGTGAAGGCCTTGAGGGGCGTCTCGTTCAAGATCTACGAGGGCGAGTTCGTTACCATCCAGGGTACATCGGGCTCAGGCAAGAGTACATTGCTCAACCAGTTGGGCTGTCTCGATACCCCCACCAGCGGAGAGTATCTGCTCGACGGTGTGTCTGTACGCACCATGTCGAAGCTACAGCGTGCCAAGCTGCGTAACCGCAAGATAGGATTTGTGTTCCAGAACTACAACCTCTTGGCTAAGACTACAGCACTCGAGAACGTGGAACTGCCGCTGATGTACAACTCTGAGGTTTCTGCCGCAGAGCGCAAGCAGAAGGCTATCAATGCACTGAAAGCCGTTGGACTCGAGGATCGTATGTATCACAAGTCAAACCAGATGTCGGGAGGTCAGATGCAGCGTGTGGCTATCGCCCGTGCGCTGGTTAACGATCCTGCTGTGCTGCTGGCCGACGAGGCTACCGGTAACCTCGATACACGCACTTCGTTCGAGATGCTGGTGCTGTTCCAGGAACTCTACAAGCAGGGCCACACTATCATATTTGTGACCCACAACCCTGAGATTGCCGAATATTCAAGTCGCAACATCAATCTGCGCGACGGCAAGATTCGTGAGGATACTATCAATACTAATATCAAGTCGGCAGCCGAGGCTCTTGCTGCGCTGCCTGCTCCGCAGGATGATTAAACATGAAACATTAAACATGAAACATTAAATAGTAATGAATATACTGAATCTGTTTAAAGTAAGCCTGAAGGCGGTGGCAAACAACAAGATGCGATCGTTCCTCTCGATGCTGGGTATCATCATCGGAGTGGCAGCGGTCATCATCATGATGAGCATCGGTCAGGGTTCTAAGGAGAGCATCCGTGCCGAACTCTCTACTATGGGAACCAACCTGCTTACCATCCGTCCTGGTGCCGACATGCGAGGTGGTGTGCGCCAAGACCCGTCGAGCATGCAGACACTTAAGATGGCCGACTACGAGCGTATTGTTCGTGAAAAGAAGTTTGTTACCAAGGTGTCGCCCGAGGTGACTGCCAGCGGTCAGGCTATTTACGGCAACAATAATACCAATGCCTCGATGTATGGCGAGTCGATAGACTATCTCGACATCAAGCAGTGGCCTGTAGAGGAGGGTGAGTGTTTTACTGAGGAGGATATAAAGAAAGCCGCCAAGGTTGTGGTAGTAGGTACCACCATTGTGAAAGAACTCTTTGGCGACAATGTCGATCCTATTGGCAAGACCATCCGATTCAAGTCTATCCCAATGCGTATCATTGGTGTGCTGAAGTCAAAGGGTTACAACTCGTGGGGTATGGACCAGGACAATGTGATTATTGCTCCTTACACCACAGTGATGAAGCGTATTGCTGCGCAGACCTACTTCTCTAGCATTGTCTGCTCGGCTGTTACCGAAGAACTCTCTGATGCCGCCATCGAGGAACTTACCCAGATGCTGCGCGATAATCACAAACTTAAGGACGATGCCGACGATGATTTTACTATCCGTTCGCAGGCTGAGATGATGGAGACCATGTCGAGCACTATGGATACCGTTACCATCATCCTGGTGGTAGCTGCAGCATTCTCGCTGCTGGTAGCCGGTATCGGTATTATGAACATTATGCTGGTAAGCGTAACCGAGCGTACCAAGGAGATAGGACTGCGAATGGCTGTAGGTGCCACAGGCCCTGTGATATCACTGCAGTTCCTCATCGAGTCGGTATTGATATCCTTTACTGGCGGACTGATAGGTGTGATAGTGGGCGTGGGTGCCAGCACATTCCTGGCCTCGTTCGGCATGCCGTCGAGTGTGCCTGCATGGAGCATTTACGTATCGTTCCTGGTGTGTGTATTCATCGGCGTACTCTTCGGCTACATCCCTGCACAGAAGGCAGCAAATATGGATCCAATCGAAGCTATAAGACATGAATAGACATATAGCAGGCTTGTGCCACGTAGCCCTATGGGCATTTCTGTTCCTGTCGCCTCTTACTTACTGGCGAGGCACAGGAATCAGATTCGTTCAGTATCTGATGTACTGCATGCAGCCACTGATGCTGATGATCATATTCTATTCGAACTACCTATATCTGGCTCCTAAGTTCTTTGTGGCGGGCAAGCATAGGTATGACCTGCTGATAAACCTGGTGATGATAACCACGTTTGGTATTGCTCTGCACTACTGGACCGACTTTGCCAACAATCTTTATGGTGTTCACGTGCGTTTTGACGATGCGATAAGCGACGTGACCAACATCTTGCGCGACTGCCTTAACTTTGCCATCTTTGCCGGTGGCTCTACAGCTCTGGCTCTGGCTCGCAAGTGGTTTACTGCCGACCAGAAACTGCAGGAGAGTGAAACTGCCCGTGCCAAAGCAGAACTATACAACCTGCGCTCGCAGATCAATCCGCACTTCCTGCTCAACACGCTGAACAATATCTATGCCCTGACCGCTATCAATCAGGAACGTGCTCAGGACGCCATACAGCAGCTCTCTAAGATGCTCCGCCACATGTTGTACGACAATCAGGAGAGCAGCGTGGCACTTAGCGACGAGCTGCAATTCCTCGAGAACTATATCAGTCTGATGAAGATACGACTCTCTGCAAATGTCGACGTGACATTCACTCACAACGTCGATGTGCCTGGAGTAAGGATTGCTCCGCTTATCTTCATCTCGCTTGTTGAGAATGCGTTTAAGCATGGCATCAGTCCCACTGAGCAAAGCTTTGTACATATTGAAATTAATGCAACCGATCACGACATCAACTGTCGTATCGAAAACTCTAATCATCCCAAGTCAAACCAGGACCGCAGTGGTCATGGCATCGGACTGAATCAGGTTCAG
>JAEEGL014449982.1_pt1 | contig 15017 bp, 7 predicted proteins | sample 9134231 | NCBI WGS metagenome assembly JAEEGL01 (sample SAMN16246548, study PRJNA631951) | gut metagenome | biome: gut microbiome; feature: rumen; material: fiber-attached | host: Bos | place: Iran: Karaj | collected 2018-10 | reverse complement strand
ATGACCGTTAACGGAAAAAGAAAAAACTTTACAGAATTAGATTTTGAAAACTGTGCGAAATTTGGAAACCTATCTCACCGTGAAGTTAAAAATGCAATAGCCGATGTAAAAGCAGCGGTTTCTAATTGGAAGATAATAGCAAAAAATACAGGGGTTTCCCAAAGAAGAATCGACGAGATTTGGGAGTTTATAAAAATAAGTTTATAAGTGTCTGCGTTGGATTTTTAGTGATATTTCGCGTAAGTGGCACGTTGCTCAGGGCGCGAAATGAGCCATCTGGAAAAGAAAAGTGTCAAAATGAACCAGTAAAGGGGGTGAAAGTAAACAGTGTGTCAAATTTACACAATAGAATATAATAACAGAGTGTCAAAAAGTAAAGAAAAATCGATAAAAATCTGCGGATAAAAACTGAAGGGCGGATTTATGAGATTTAACTGTTTGTTTTATAATAAATTGGAAGTGGAGTATGCGCAAATAAGTTCCTGGAAATATTTTTTTTTGTTGATTTGAGATTTTGGCACGGTATTTGCAGTTATGATTGTGTAACGGAAGTTGCAAACGGAGGCACAAAATGACAAACGATGATGTAATTCTTGCGATGTATCTTAAAGAGATCAACAAAATCCCGCTTCTTTCACGAGATGAGGAGACCGAGCTTGCCCAGCGCGCAAAGGCTGGCGATAAAATTGCAAAAGACAAGATAGTACGCGCTAATCTCCGCTTTGTTGTCAACGTTGCGAAAAAATATCAGAACCGTGGTCTTGACCTTACTGACCTTATCAGCGAGGGAAATATCGGGCTTCTTACAGCAATCGACCGTTACGATGTGTCAAAAGGATACCATTTCATTTCTTACGCAGTTTGGTGGATCCGACAGGCGATACTTAAAGCTATCTATGAGAAGGCAAAGATGATTCGTCTGCCGCTTAACAGAGCGAACGAGCTTGTTCAGATTGAAAAAGCCCGCAAGACTGTGGGCGGAAGCAAGTCCGAGGAACAGGAGATTCGGGAAATTGCCGAGATGCTCAACATGGACCAGTCTCATGTGCGCGATCTGCTTAATATAGCAAGAGATATGATTTCTCTGGATACAGCGGTAAATCCTGGCGATTCTGACAGTTCTTCACTTGGTGAGTTCATCTCTGACTCACTTTACGATGATCCGGAAGAGCACGCAATGCAGACGAGCATGAAAGAAGATATAGATGCTGTTCTTGACAGCCTTACAGAGAAAGAGGCGGAGGTACTTCGCTGCCGCTTCGGCCTTAACGGAAAAGAGTCGATGTCGCTTAAGGAAGTTGGCGATGTGTTCCATCTGACGAAAGAGAGAATCCGCCAGATCGAGAAGAAAGCAATTAGACGCTTAAAGCACCCGACACGCATGAGCAAACTGGAAGCTTACGTAGCGTAAGTTTAGTTTGTTCTCGTTTGTGCGCGGCTTGTGGCGTGTCACCTGGCCAGGTTTTCGAGTATATCGGCCCGCGCAAGCTCCAAAATCGCTTTGTCGCGGACGGGATCTGCCAGACCGAGCGTTATATAGCCCGACTGCTGTATTCCGTTCACGTCGCCGGGGCCGCGTAGCTTAAGGTCTTCCTCACCTATATAGAAACCGTCAGTGCTTTCGTGAAGCACTTTAAGACGCGCTTTTCCAAGCTCAGTAAGTTTCTCGCTGTACACAAGAAAACAGAAAGATGCCGCGCTTCCGCGTCCTACGCGTCCCCTCAGCTGATGAAGGGCGGCAAGTCCGAACCGTTCCGCATGCTCTATGACCATGCATGTCGCGTTCGGTACGTCAACGCCGACTTCAACTACGCTCGTTGCGACAAGAATCTGGATTTCTCCTTTGCGGAACGCTTCTAGTGCGGCTATTTGCTCCGCCTCATCCGTTCGCGAGTGAATAAGCGCGCATTTGAACTCTGGGTACACTTGCTGCGACAAAAAGCTGTACATCGATTCGGCGGATTTTAGCGACTTTTGTCCGCCGTTCGCCGCGTTGCTTGCGTCGCTTCTGCCTGTTCCGCCGGCCGCTGTGCTTCGGGTGCCGTCCGTACTGATTGCAGTTTTCGCTCCGCCGTCCGAATTGAACGCTGCCATGTTGTTTTGAGTATCGCCCTGCTCGGCGGTATCATCCTCCGGGCTGTCCACGTTTTCTATAAGCGGATAAACGAAATACGCCTGGTGCCCGTTTTTAAGCTCCTGGCGGACGGCCTCGTATACGCGCGACTCGTTTCCTTCTTTCGTGAGGTATGTTTTTATCGGTTGGCGGCCGGCGGGCATCGACTTTATTATCGAGATGTCCAAGTCGCCGAAAAGCGTGTGCGCGAGCGTCTGCGGTATTGGTGTCGCGCTCATAAGAAGAAAGTCCGGTGCGCGCGGCATGATGCCTTGTGTGAGTTTTTCTTTTTGCACGACCGATTGTCTACCTTTGTCAAGGATTGCGCTACGCTGAACGACACCGAAGCGGTGCTGCTCGTCTATTACGACGAATCGTAAGTCGTGGTAAAGCACAGCTTGTGAGAAAACTGCGTGTGTGCCGATAATTATATCTATCTCGCCTTTTTTTAATGCGGAAAGAAGCTGCGATCTGCCGGAAGCCTTAAGGTTGCCTGTCAAAAACGCGACTTTTATGCTTAATGGTTCAAGAAGCTTTGCCGCGTTGTTTGCATGCTGCCGCGCTAAGATTTCTGTCGGAGCCATCATTACGCATTGTCCGCCGTAGTCCACGGTACGAAGCGCGGCAAAAAAAGCGGCTAACGTTTTTCCTGAGCCGACATCGCCTTGTAAGAGCCGAGCCATGTGGAACTGCGCCGGATATGTACGATCGGGGTTTTTGCCCGGCTGCTCACCGTCTTTGTTCACGGATATTTCGTCCGGTTTTACGGGTGGATTTGCCGCTTCTGTTTCTGTGAGCACGCCGGTTTCTGACTCACGAACAGCCCCACACTGCGCATCCGGCTGGTTGTTCGAAAGGTCGATATCTATGTTCATTTCATAGATGACTTTTTTCTGATCCTCGGTAAGCTCGAACGGCAGTCGCGCAAGAAGCTGCTTCTGCCTGGGCGATAGTGTTTCCTCAAAAGTTTTCTTGCTTCCATCAACTGATTTTTTTGCTTTCTCGGCAGTTTTTCTGTGTTCCTCCGAACGCTTCAGTATCGTTTCCTGAAAGTGGTAGAGTTCTTCGTAAATAAGCGAGTATTTTGCTTTTTCTGCTGTATCTATGTCACGCGGCTGATGCATGCAAAAAACTGCTTCTTTTTTTTGCATAAGTCCGCGTTTTTCTATAATGTTTTCCGGTAGCTCGTTTTCAATTCCTTTGCAGTATTCTTTCAGTGCTTTTGTTATGATTTTTCGAAGCTGTGTTTGTGAAAGACCTGCTGTGAGCGGATAAATCGGGAATACTGCGGAACCTGGTACTGGTTTGTCAAGGAATTCGTCTATTGACGCGGACTTCGCAAGGCATGTCGCCTCAAACGCAGATGTCTGAAGTTCCCCATAGCGTGGCGAGAATCTGCCGGTAACCGCGATAACAGACCCGACTGGAAGCGATTTTTCCAGAAAAGAACGGTTGAAACATACTAAGGCGGCTGTAGCTGTTCCGTCATCGATGATGATTTTAAGCGTGCGCATCCTGCCGAAACCGAACCAGTCGTGGCGAAGGACTTGCGCTATTGTGTGCACTTTTGACGTGCTTTTCCATGCAGAAAGAGGAATTTTTCTTGTTCTGTCCTCCCATGTCTTTGGCCAGTAAGATAGAAGATTTGATACTGTAAAAATTCCGAGTCTCGCCAGAAGCTTTTCCAACGAAGGACCTACTCCTGCAACAGTGCTGACAGGTGTGCCTATATCCTTTAGTTTCATGGTATTGCAAATTATATCATATTAACGTACATTATGTTATCACGAATTCGAAAAAGTAAAAAAAAAGAGGTTTGTGAATGGAATCGATAATTGCTTTTTTCAGCAGCTATTTTACATATTGGCCGCTCGTTTGTTTCTTCGCGTTAGTTTTGGCTGGCTTCAATCTTCCTATATCCGAAGATGTCCTTATTGTAATGTCTGCGTTGATTGCATATGAGGACAATTCTCTGCTTATTCCGAACTATATTGCTTTATATGCCGGTATTTACGTAAGCGACATAATCTGTTACTGGATGGGACGATTAATAGGTAAGGGTGTTCTTAAGATTAAGTTTTTTACAAAGGCGCTTTCAAATTCAAAAATGGAGTTTCTTTCCAAAAAACTTGAGAAGCATGGTTTCCTTACGTTTATAGTGACACGGTTTATTCCGTTCGGAATGAGGAACGCGCTTTTTATGACATCGGGCTTTACAGTGCTGCCTTTCCCGAAATTCATGCTGTTTGATGGAATAGCTGCGGTTATCAGCTCGCTCACGTTGTATTCTTTAGTGTTATTCATTGGTGAATCTGCGCAGAAAGGCTTTAAGATTGTCGGCATTGTTCTTTTTATAATCATTTGGAGTGCTGTTCTTGTTTTTGTAATAAAAAAGATTATCGACCATAAGAAAAAGAAAAAAAATGCAATTATGCAAAAAAATGATATTCAAGTTGAGGAAAGCTCTGAAGTAGAAGAAATGCCTGTAAAGCAGGTTGGTGAAAGATAAAAAAAAGCCCCAGGAAGGCGAGACTACGGAAAAAGCCCTAATACTTAGGAATTATTCAGCAGCCTCGGAAAGTCCGGGGATAGATAGCTCAACACGAATCACAAGATTTATTCAGTTTTATTCTCAGATGTTTTTGTAGCCGTATCTGTAGTTGCGGTTTTGTTTATATCAGCTTTGTTCTCATCTTCTTTTGGAAGCTCTGGGTTTATCCAATACCAGTATTTGTTGTTCCTATGGACGAACATAGCGGTTCTTGCTGTCACAAATACAACAATATATAGGAAGAAAGCCGAATAAAGAACAGGATGATGAATATCAAAGAACAATGCGATACACATTGCTGCAGTCAGTATAAAATCTGGTTTGGGTTCTTTTTCTTTCATTATGATCGCGCTTAGGAGCGCAGCTGAGTAATCAACATGATAGAATGTGAGGGTAAGGAACGCAATGGCGAAAGAGCCTTTCTCCAAAAATGTCGCCGCAAGAGTAAGAATCAAGCCTAAAATCAGATAGAGAATGAAATTCTTGGATATCTTCTTTGTGCGAATTAGGGTCGTCACAATTGAGATAATAGGGAATATCAAAGAAATGGCGAGAACCACTTCTACGAGCGTTATGTTGTATCCCTGAAGGAATGAGATTGGAATATTTATAGATTTCGTGAAAAAAGCATGTACCTTGGGGAGATATCCGACTGTTGAAAAAATAGACAATACCAAGACTGTTTCTGATGAGCCGAATTTACCAAGATGAAGTTTACTTGTTACATACTTTTCCCAGAATGCAGCCATTTGCGTAAAATATGAGACATAGAGAAGAATTCCGACAAACAGAAGGTTTCTTACTCCGTACGCAGTTAATACGCAGAACAGTAATTCTCCCGTGACGAATGTATCAAGAAAGTGATCGCAGAATTCACCTAAAGGAGAACCTGTTTTTGTGCGTCGTGCCTGCAAGCCGTCTGCAGTGTCACCGATAAGATAAAAAATAAATAGAAACGGTATCAGAATCCAGATAGGCCAGTTTGTTCTTCTTGCGGTCAGTGCGATTACTGCTGCTAAAAACACGAATCCGTTGGAAATAATCGTGATTATGTTTGCAGGCAGCCATAAAGGAAGTATTTTTGTGAGTTTTTTTGCGAGCGGAACTAGTACGTAGCAGTCAATTATTGACATATCTTCTGCTGAATAGGAATAGTTTTTTTTGGAATCTCCGTACTCTGTAGTGACAGTTTTATTTATATTCATAGAAGAAAGTATATCATAAAAGGAAATCCGTTACAACATTATTTATTTATAGGAATAGAGTTCTACTGATATACCTGTTTACACCGTAAGAATCTCGTGCGATAATATGAAAATATCGTAGCCGGATGATTGTTTTTCAATAATTCTTTAACGCTTTAACAATCTTTTTGTGTCGATAATGGAGAGTGTCTGTGAAAAAGTATAAAATTTTCACGTTTGTTTTTTTTCTTGTTCTATTAGCGTTAATTCCTTTGCATGCTCAGTCTTTTTCAGAGACATATTTTACACTTCTTCCTGCTGGGACTGACGGTACTGCTGGAAAAGATGCCAGGTATGCGCTTTTTGGTGACTGGCCGCAATCTCCTCTGTCCTATGGCGTAAAAATCGATGAAAGCAAATCAGTGCAGGTTGGTGCGTTTACATATTATTACGGAAGCGATGGTTACTGGTATGCGAAAGTTGACTGGGATTATTACAAGGTAGAGCCTATAAAATGGCGGATTGTCACCGACAACTACAACGGAAATATTCTTCTTCTTGCGGAGAGCATTCTTTTCAGCATAGATTGGTATGACAACTCAACTGCTGATTTCAGAACAGTAAACGGCAATGAAGTTTATGACAACAACTACGAGCATTCAAAAGTCCGCGCTTATCTGAACGGTCTTTCATATCCCGTGAAAAAATCGAACAAAACTTCTCAAACTACGAATGATGAATTTCAGGGAAAAGGATTTTTGCAGACTGCGTTCAGTGAATATATCCGGTACTATATAGCCGACACAAAAGTAGATAATAGCCCGGAAAGCTCTGCAACGGAGACTGGTTTCTACAATTATAACACAGCATCGCTTTCATCGTGCGATGATACGTTGGACAAAATATTTCTTCTTAGCCGGAAAGAAGCTACGACAAAAAAATATGATTTCGGTGAGTACTTTGAAACTGGTTCCGCTTCCGGGCGAGTTCGTCTGCCAACTCATTTTGCAGAGGCAAGCGCGGAAGATAATCCTGAAGATGATATAGAAGAATGGTGGCTTCGTTCCCCGTATGCTTCGTTTTATGCCGAGCCGCAGTATGTTGAGAATGATACTGACGGTGCATTGCTGCTTCAGACTTTGGGAGTTGTAGTCGGCGAGGAAAGAAATCTTTTTATTGAGAACGCAAAGAAGTATTTGGGTGTTCCGTATGTTTGGGGCGGAACGTCGAAAAAAGGAATTGACTGTTCGGGACTGACTTATCTTGCGGCGCAGGCAATAGGAATGCAGATTCCAAGAACGGCGGCTCTTCAATATCAGGCTTCCACGCACATTAAGGATTCTGAGCGTCAGCCAGGTGATCTTGTTTTTTTCAGTGAGAACGGTACAAAAGTTTCCCACGTTGGAATTTATCTTGGTGACAACAAGATGATCAATGCTGTCAGTGATGGCCGCAGAACTGGCGTTATAATATCTGCCCTTAGCGAGCCATATTGGAAGAGAACGTATTACGCTTCTGGCCGCATTCTGGCAGATTCTTCTGCAGGTCTGAACATTACCAAGCAGCAAGGAAGTTCGTCTGGTTCTTCTGTAGCGCAAGGATTCTCGCAGGATTCTCCATTTTTTAATCATGCTACACACTCTGTTTTCACTGTCGAAAGCAACGGAAACATGAGAGTATCCGGTGAGGGCGATGGAGAAAGCTTTGTCGGAACGGAAATCCATGGTCTTGTTCCAGCTCTGGCAATCTCATCAGATATACCGACTCTCAAAAGCATAGAAGTTTCGTCGAAGCCAAAGAAGACAACTTACAGTCCCGGGGAGGAGCTTGATCTTACAGGACTCGTTATTACAGCGACATATAGTGACGGCAGCAAGAAAACTCTGACCCGCTATACTACGAACGGTTTTGATTCTACGGTAGCCGGAAATCACAAACTCACTATAAAGTGCTCGGAATTGCTTGTAGAAAAAGAACTTAGTATAGATTATAAAGTTGTTCCGCCTGTGATAGGTATTTCTTCAAAACCATCTAAGACAGTTTATAATGCCGGAGAGTCGCTTGACCTCAAAGGACTTGCTATTACGGCAACATATTATGACGGTACAAAGAAAACAATCACCAATTACACGGTAAGCGATTTCGATACGGAGATTGCAGGAAATCATACCCTTACGATACGTTTGGGAGAGCCTTATTCCGACCAAAGTTTTAAAATCGATTACACAGTCTCATTCCCATTTAAAGGAACATTTACAGGCGAGTTCAAAGGAACTGAATATACAGAGCTTCCAAAAGGAACAGACGGAACGTTCGGTACAAAAGGTCGATATGCACTGTTTGGTGATTGGCCGCAGACTAAAAAGGCATCGAATATCGCTATAGACGAAACAAAATCGGTAAAAGTCGGTGCGTTTACGTACTATTTGGGAAGTGACGGAGCTTTCTACGCGAAGATATTTGAGAATGCATTCTCATCAAATTACAAATATGCCGATGGAACGACAGCAGGAAGAAATAATCAGACGTATAAATACTTTAAGGTCGAACCTATAAAGTGGCGCGTAGTAACTGACTTTTACAGCGGAAATGCTATGCTGCTGGCAGAAAACGTTCTTGCGGCAGGTGCGTGGTACTCTGGTTACGACTATTCATATTCCGGCGGAGGAACGAATGCTCACAGATCTATAAGCGGAAACACTGTTTATCCGAACAATTATGAGTATTCTACAATTCGTGCGTATCTTAACGGTCTTTCATATTATACGTTGGAAACAAGCGGAAACCACAAGCAGTCTGTGAACAAAGATTATGTTGATAAAGGCTTTTTGCAGACTGCATTCAGCAAGAGAGCCCAGAATCAGATTGTGACTACAACAGTTGACAACAGTGAAGAAAGTACCGCAAAAGATGAGAGACTTGCAAGCCAATCGTCAAAATACATAAGTAATAATACGAAAGATAAGATATTCCTTCTGAGTGTGAACGATGCGACTAAGAAGGCGTTCGGTTTGGGCGAGAAGTCCGGAAGTACTGCTGTGCCTGAGAGGTCTCGCCTTTTGACTGATTTTTCGAAAGCATTGGGTGCGCGAGTTGTTTCTGGCAGCGGCAAATCTACGAAAGGTGCTTGGTGGCTCCGTTCTCCAAGCGATTCTTTCTGGCAGTCTGTATACCGGGTGGTAGATTCTTCTATAGAAACTGCACGTGATGATGTTAATGAGACAAGCAATGGAATTGTTCCTGCGTTGTGCCTTCCGAATAGCATGGTGACTCCTGCCGGCCCGATGACTTTGGACAGTATAGAGGTTATAAACAAGAGCTATACAGCAGGACGAGAGTATAATATAGGAGAATCTGCTGCTTGGATTCTGTTTGATATATCATCTGTAATTGCGAATTATAGTGATGGTAGCTCAAAAGAAGTGATGGAGTATATTATAAAAGGATTCAGCTCCTCCACGCCGGGAAAGCATACGATTACACTGAGCTATACGGAGAATGGTGTTACGAAAGAAATCCCGTATAGTTATACGATTACTGGAAAAAGTTCAACCGGCTCAAAGCAAGATGATACAGAAGACTATAAGATTGTAATTACGGATAATGGAAAAAGCAGATCAATGTCCACGACATTGATTTCCAGAAATTCAAGCGGTTCCGGTAGTTCTGGAAGCAGTGGTAGTTCGGCAGGAAGCTCGACCAAACCGAGTGGTACGAGTTCTTCAAGCAGCTCTTCTTCTGGAACAGGCTCAGCAAGTAGCACGACTAAACCGAGCGGCACAGGTTCTTCTGGCAGTTCCAGTTCGAGTACAAACACAACGAGCGGAGCAGGAACAAGCTCCGGTACAAGCAGCAAGCCACAGAACACAGGTATGCCAGCTGTTCTCGAAAGTATAGAAATTAATATTAATCCGTTCGCTATGGATTATGAGTATGAAGTTGGTGAAACTATCGACTGGATTACTTGGGATATAGATTCTGTAGTCGCAAAATACAGTGACGGCAGTTCGAAAGATTTGAAAGAATTTATTATTCGAGATTTCAATTCATCTATTCCTGGAAAACATACAGCGACAGTGAGCTATGAAGAGAATGGAGTAACTAAAGAAGCCCCGTTTGTTTATACAATAACCTCATGGGGATCGAGTTCAGGAAATGCTGACAGTAGGCTGGAAGATTACTCTATACTTGTTTATTACAGCGGAAAGACAAAAAAGGTAAATGCCACAAGAATTCCGCGTGAAGATGATAATTCTGATATGACGGATAATTCTGCAGCCGATGTTGCAGATTCCTCAAGTTCGGAAAATATTCCAGATTCGGCGAGCAGTTCGGCAACGGCTACGGTTTCAAATACAACTGTCAATCCAACCACTGTAGTCACCACAGAATCACAACCACGGAAAACTAATGTGATTCCAGAAAGAGTAGGAATCGTCCGCTATGAAAAACAGGCAAAAGCAAGCGATGCTGCAAAAGTCGTAGGTGCGGCTGTAGATGAGGATGAATCTGGCTTATTCAAGCAGGCGAGTGTAAGCAACACGGCAGGAACTGGATATACGGAGCTTCCCGCTGGAACAGACGGAACGGCAGGAAGAAGCGGAAAATATGTTCTGTTCGGCGAATGGCCGCAGTCGCTTAAGGAAAACGATGTCGTTGTTTATGAATCCGAGACACGGCAGGCAGGCTCATTTACGTATTACCTTGGTAGTGACGGAGAGTGGTACTGTGAGGCATATGCTTTCTACTTTAAGGTAGAGCCTATTAAGTGGCGTGTTCTTACCGATGATTTCAACGGAAATACTCTGCTTTTGTCAGAGAAGTCACTTATGGACTGTCAGTTCTATGATTACATATACAATAGAACTCTGGACGGAAAAGTAGTTTATCCTAACAATTACGAGCACTCAAAAATCCGTGCTTACCTTAATGGTATCTCGTATATAACGAAAGATTCTGACAGCTCAATGCAAATCATGAACTCATCGTTCGTGAACAAAGGTTTCTTACAGACTGCGTTCAGCGAGACTGCGCAGAAAGTAATTGCGTCTACAACAATTGACAACGGTTTGTACAGCACTTCTGATGCGGCCCGTAAGCAACCTGCGGTTGGGCAGTTTATCTGCGCAGATACAACGGATAAAGTATTCCTTTTGAGCGAGAAAGAAATTACAGAATCGCTTTATGGTTTCCCAGAGTACGATAAAACAGGAAGAACAAGAATCCGTGAATCTACTGATTATCTGGATATGACTGGTGAAATTCCTTATTCTGATTTGATTACTGGCCGTTATTGGTGGCTTAGGTCTCCTTATTATTTCTCAAGTTTTGATGAGGGATGTTGTGTACGCCAGGTACTTTATGACGGAAATACAGAAGAATATGATTATATCAATGACTGCATAGACGTAGTTCCTGCGATTTGTATCGTAAAGTAGAAATATTGGAGGGTTATTATGGAAAAAAGAAGGCTATTTGCAAAGTATTTCAGACAACACGGTATGTCGTGGATGTTCCGTACATCTCACCGTTTTGCCAGCGCATTTGCACTTATTGTGTTCATTTGCATTTGCGGCGGCAACATTTTCGCACAGACAGATTTCAGGGGAACGGTTTTTACCGAACTTCCAAAAGGAACGGACGGAACGATAGGACCGACAGGGGATTACGTGCTTTTCGGTGACTGGCCCCAGTCGAAGAAAGCGAGTAATGTCATTGTGAATGAAAGACGTTCCGTAAATGTAGGAGCGTTCATATATTATTACGGAAATGATGGCAACTGGTACGCAAAGAAAAACGATTCCTACTTTAAGGTGGAGCCGATAAAATGGCGCGTTCTAACAGTTGATTATCAGCCTGCGGGTGGAATGCTGCTTCTTGCGGAGAATATCCTTGCCTATGATATATGGCAAGATTCCGATGATGACGGCAAACGTGCAAGTAAATATAAGACGGGCTATAACAGACGGAATATAGACCGTGAGATGGTTTATCTTAACAATTACGAGCATTCAAGAATACGTGCGTTCCTTAACGGACTTTCTTACTACGTAAAGAAAACAGCAGATCATGATCAGATATTGAACGATGAATTCCTTAATAGGGGCTTTTTGCAGACTGCATTCAGCGCAAATATACAAAGACGCATTATCAATACAAAAATCGATAATAGCAATGCAAGCATAGACATTGACCCTGATATAACGAATTATTACCCAACTGCGCATTCTACTTCTGATAAGGTTTTTCTTTTGAGCAATGTTGATCTTTGGAACTCTGAATTTGGTTTTCTGGATGAGGATAACAAACTTTATGAAGTGAAACATCCTAAAGAAATCGCGGAAAAATCAAGAATCCGTGAGGCTACGGATTATGCTAAGGAAACATCGATTTCGTACATGGTAGGAGATGAATGGTGGCTGCGTTCCCCTGATACGATAGATGATGAATGTGTCTGTATAAGCAATGCCGACGGTAAAATTGAAAGCAGTTTCGTAGCTGCGAAATATGTATGGGGAAATATCAAAGATCATGGCATTGTTCCGGCTATTTGTATTCCTTACAGCGGTGCAACACTAGAAAGCATAGAAGTTACGTCGCGGCCTGCAAAATCATGGTATTTCCCAGGTGAGTCTCTTGATCTTAGCGGACTTGTCGTTACGGCAAGATACAGTGATGGCTCTAGAAAAAATGTTGAGTACTATAAAACGAACGGTTTTGAAACTGATACGGCAGGAATTTCTGAGCTGACAGTAATCTACAACGAAAAAGGCATAAGGAAGGAAACTTCTGTTCGGTACGCTGTGGAGTTCCCTTTTGACGGAGATTTTACCGGCAAATTCAAAGGCACTCCATATACGGAACTGCCAAGAGGAACAGACGGAACTGCTGGCAGTAGCGAGATGTATGCTCTTTTCGGTGATTGGCCGAAAACAAAAAAAGCACCTGATGTTTCGGTTGACATTACGAAATCTGTAGAAGTCGGCGGATTCACATATTATCTTGGAAGTGACGGCTATTTCTATGTCAATTCTGCAGGATATGGTGACGCTCTGGCTAAATATTCCGATGGAACGCCTGTAGGTCAGAACGGCCTGACCGATGCATATTTTAAGGTTGAGCCGATAAAATGGCGTATTTTAACAGATGATTACAACGGTAAAAGGTTTCTTCTTGCGGAGGACATTCTGGCTGATGTCTGCTGGTATGACGGAGATTTCAGTTTTGATTTTGATTCATGCGCCAGGACTATAAAAGGACAAAAAATCCATGCGAATAATTACGAATACTCGATACTCCGCGCTTATCTCAACGGCCTTTCATATTATAAAAGGGAAGCCGACAGTAATAAGACGGTTTTGAACGACGAATATCTTGATAACGGCTTTTTGCAGAATGCGTTTACTCCGGACTTGCAAGAATTGATTATTCCTGCGTATGTTGATAACGGCGTTCAAAGCATGGTTCATGCGGATGAAAAAGCTGACGATGACTTAAAGCTTTATGTCAGCCATGACACAATTGATAAGATTTTCCTTTTGAGCGAAGACCAGGCATCGGAAAAGGGATACGGATTTTTTGAGAAAGACAGTTATCTGACGCGCCTTCCGACCGACTTTGCAAAAGCTAACGGAGCGTATGTCCCAGTTCAAACAGGATATTATAAAAAGATTTACGGTGATTGGTGGTTGCGCTCTCCGGCTACCAATGAATCGGTACATCATGTTCTTGATAATAACCCAAGAGGTACTCATCTGCCGTATGAATCAGCAGGCGTTGTTCCAGCTCTTTTTATTTCGTCGGAACTGGAATCGGCTGAATTAATCCAGGTCGCTGAAAGTGCGGATTCTCTCATGCGGAATGCGGTTAAGACAATCCTTGTAAAAGGAAATAATTCCTCTACATGGAAAGATGGCGACTTTACGACTGAATATCAGAAGTTTATATTTGATTATTCAGCATGCGTAAAAGGAAGTACGACAAATTTTGAGACGACATTCACATACACAAAAGGTGCGCATAAACTTTGTGCAAGAAATGTAACGCTCATTGCGGACGGAAATGTTGTTGCAACGTTCCCGGAAGTCGTTTCTGCCGGTGGTTCGCCAAGGAGTTTCTCGTATTCCTGCAAACTTTCGCAAGGAACGGAGCGACTTTTCCTTGTTGGCGAGTTCAGGACTTCGGGTGGTGTGAATTCTTTTGGAACGATTAAATTTGTGGCGAAGTAGCTGGAAGCAACGGCGTTGCGGTGCAAAATGAATTTTGCACCTGTGTGGCAGAGGGGGAGCGTACAACTGTGTTCAGCGTTCCCCCTGTTTTTTAGAACGGTAATTTTGTGAGCAAAAGAACGATAAGTCCGATAAGCCAGCTGCCAATAATTTGGACGAGGATGCATGCTATAAGCGTTATTCCTAACTGGGCTTTGTACGAGAAAGTCTTTCCTTTGAAAATAGACATTACGGTCTTCTGCACTGGATAAATTACTTTGTCGAGCTGGCTCCAGATGCCGGAGCTGAAGTCCTTGTGGAGCGCATTCGCAATAAGACGAAGTGCGATGATTATGTTGAAGAACGTGATTATTGACGACGTTATTGACCATAACAGCTGGATGAGCGAGCCTATTGTGGAACCAATCCGGAACGCACCGTTAGCCACAATTGAATTGAGCAAATTCGAGACTACAGCGAGTATTCCAAGTGCTAGAGCGGGAGTAAAATCGAGGTTCGCAATATGAAGGAAACTGATTTTCCTGAAAAGATTCAGGTACGGATCGCATACCTTGCTGAGATATCCAGTGATTTTTGAGTTTCGCGCACCCGGAAACCAAGTGATAATTATCCGTATCAAACAGACAAACATATAAATTGATATTACCCAAGAAATCAGGCGAAAAATCCATAAAATTGGTGCCATAATTGCCTCCATTTGATGTGTTCGTAAACTTCAGTTTTACGAACAGGTCTGTTACATTGTCCAGATTTCCATGACTTCTGGCTGCTCCTTGAGCTCGGAAAGGAAATCCTCATCCGCGGAGACTTTCAGCAAAGAACCAGCTTTGACTGTGTAGCTTTTGTTCATGGTATCCATATGTAAATATAATGAACAATTCCCCGTAGCGCCAAATATAAAATCACGGAATTTCATCATTTCTCGCTCATTAGACACGGAT
>JAEEGL013959927.1_pt1 | contig 15017 bp, 12 predicted proteins | sample 9134231 | NCBI WGS metagenome assembly JAEEGL01 (sample SAMN16246548, study PRJNA631951) | gut metagenome | biome: gut microbiome; feature: rumen; material: fiber-attached | host: Bos | place: Iran: Karaj | collected 2018-10 | reverse complement strand
ATTTGTAATCCTTGTCAATGTAAATCTTGTGAAATTAATGAATATTATAAAAAAAATAAAAGAGAAAATTATGGAAAAGTTATTTTTGTTTGTGATGGAGGAAATGATGTTTGTTTAGCTAAAGATTTAAATGAAAATGATGTCTTATTTCCTAGAAAAGATTTTGCTTTATATAGGAAATTAGATAATGAAGGTTTGAAAAATGAACTTAAATGTGAAGTAAATCCTTGGGTTGATGGATTCGAAATAATTTCTTTTCTTAAAAATAATTAAAATTAGTTTGAGAAAAGAAAATTTTTAATACTTTATTAAATAAATAAAATATTTATTAGTATGATATATTATTATTTTTAATATTTATATAAATAAATAAAAGTATAGAAATTTATTTCCTTTTTTTATTTTATACTAAATAATAATTTGTCAAAAACTAAATTATAAACAAAGAATCAATTATTCAAAAATTAAAAATTATTGAAATATATAAATTATTTTCTTTTAATTTAATTATTAATTGTAAAAAAATATTTAATCTTTTTATTATTTCTTATTGAAAATAAGAAATATTTACTTAATAAACATTTATTTAATATTTGAATATTAATTACTAATACTTAATTAATATATATTAATTAATTTAATTGAATAATATATATAATTAATACATGAAATTACTAAGTATGCCATTATTTAATAAAAGAAAATATAAATTGGATTTTATAGAAAAAAGAAAAAAATTAAAAAGTGGTTTTCTATTAAAAAAAGATTTTTATACAAATAATTTATTAAAAGTACATAGAAAAATAAATTCAACAGATGATTTAAGATTTATGAATATTATAAATGAAAATAATTTAAATAATCATTTATTTAACCCATTAAATTTTATAAGAATAAGGAAAGTAATTCCATTATCATATAATACTTTAAATAAATCACATAAAGAAATAAAAAAATTACAATTTCCACTCCCAAAAATAAATTTCCCTTCTTTTTCACAAATTGATTTTTACAGTAATATAAAGGGTAAATATAATGTAAAAAATTTAGATGATGATTTAAATGTTACTTCAAATAGAACAAAAAAAATATTTTATCATTATAAATTTGATAATGAGAATAAAAATAATACTTATGATATTAATGATATTCTACCAAATAAAAATATAAAAAAGAACTTTTTTCGATTAGGATTAAAAAAAAAACTTAATAAATAAATTTAAATTTGTTTTAAAAAAATTAATTGTTTTTACAATTCAAATTATATATTATAATATAAAAAAATTTAAGTATTAAATAAGAAAGTTTTTTATTAATGAATAATCAAAAAATATTATATCAATGTAATTCTTTAAAAGAATCAAAAATAAAAAAAGAGGATAAAAAAAATCAAAATAGAAATGGGAAAACAATCTTAAGATATTATATTGATAAAAAAGAAATTGATAAATTAATTACTCACAAAAAAATTGTTTTAAGAAATAAAATATATAAAAGTAATGAACATTTTGTTAATGAATCGACTTTTTTTGGAAAGCATTTATCTTTCAATCATAGTCCAATAAATAAAGTAAATAATTTCATTTTTAAGAAAAATAAAGAAAACCTGAATTTATTTAAAAATTATAATTCAGAAAGATTAAAAAAAAATTCTATCATGAAAGGAATAATAAAAAAAAGAAATATGTCTTCAAAAAATATACAAAATAATTTTCCTAATGAAAATTTAAATTTCAAATATCCTGAATATTCAAAAAGTTTCAATTTAATGAATAATAATAATTCTATAAGTAATTCAAAGTTAGAACTTTCTACTTATGATATAAACGATAAATTTGTAAAAATTTTTGAACAAATTGAACAAAGTCATAAAATTATTAAAAATATTATACCATTAAAATTTAATTTAACCCAATCTTGTGAATTTAAAAAATTGATTAATGGAAATTCTTTTTCAAAAAGGATTAAAGAATATGTTGAAAAACAAAAAGAAAAAAATGAACATAAAAATAGGAATAAATCTATGAAAATTCATAATAAAGAAATTGGATTAAGTATATCTATTAATGAAGAAAATAAAAATAAAAATTTACAATTTCAAAAATATTTTAATTATAAAAAATATTTTTCAAAAAAAAATAATATAAATAAACAAAATGTCCAATATTTTAAACAAAATCAAAATTCAATAGAATTAAATCAAAAATTTAATAATAAAGAAAAAATATTTTCTACTAAAATCCCTATTTTTTTAAGAAAATATTTTTTACATGAAAAAAAAGAATATAAATCACCTAGATCAAGGCCATATTCTTCATTGACAAAAAGAAATTCAGAATCAGAAAAAAATTTTACTAATTTAAAAAATAATAAAAGTAAAAACTCATTTTTAATTAATAAATATTGTATGAATGAATTAGGGGAGCCATCAAAATATGAAAATTTTCTATTCAGTGGAACTAATGAAATAATTGAATGAAAACAAAGAATTAATTGATTAAAATAATAAATTTTTTAATTAGGAAATAATTAAATTTATATATTTTTAATTATTACAATTTCTTATTATTTAAATATAATAAAAAATGAAAGGATTTTTTACAAATTTAATAAGAAATTTTAATCAAGATGATTCTAATAAAAATCAAAATTCAAATAATAATACTAAAAATAAAAATACTGAACCTCAAGAAAATATAAAAGAAAAAAAAACAGAAATAGATTTAAATAATAATAAAAAAGAAGAAGAAAAAACAGGTGAAATAGTAATAGTAAATGAAAATCCAATATATAAAAAAGAAGGACATTATTATAAAAAATATATTAATAATATATTACAATTAAAAACAAGTGAACCAATTTTTCTTCAAAGACAAAAAATGACAATAAATTTTGATAAAGATGTAATTGGATATTTTTTTAATGATATAACTCAACTTTTTCAAAATAAATCTACTTCAATTAAAGAAAATCAAAAAGAATTATTTGAAAAAATTTCAAAAACAATGGAATTAGTTTCTCAATTAAGTACATTAACAAATTTTACTGAAGAAAAAGAAGTTGGTATTCATAATAAAGAAAAAAAATTAATGGAACAAATAGATTATCTTGATACTTATATTAATTCCCTTTCTATAGAAACTGACAAATTATTATCTGAAGTTTCTTTAATTGAAGAAGAGAGTAAAAAATTAAAAAATTAGAAAAACAATAAAATAAAAAATAAATATAATTTAATATAAAATATAATTTTATTAAAATTTAAAATGATTATTATTTACTTTTTCTTTTTTTTAAATCATTTTTTTCAATGTCAAGAAATAGCACCAATAGATAAATTAAATCTTGATAAATGTGAATATGATTTTATATGTGATCCAAAAAATTATTGTTCTATTAATGCATATAATAAAAAAATTTCAAAAATATGTGAAAATGACAATCAAAAAATAACATATGAAATAAATAAAAATATAAAATGTAAAGAAATATTTTCACCATCAATTGAAAATAAAATATGTGAAAATTGTTCATTTGGTCAATTTAGAAAAAAAATAAATGATAATATTTCACAATGTGAATTTTGTCCTGAAGGTACTTATATGGATAAAGAAAATCATGAAGAAATAAAATGTATTAAATGTGATAATTATATTAGTAATGTAAAATATATTTATCCTGAAGTAAGAAATTTTTATTCTTTTCATACTATTATTGATGATGAAAGTGGAACTATTAAAATAATTTATGAAAAAAATAATGAAAAATTAAATGCAAATATATTTATTGAAATTGATGGTAAAAATAGAAAATATATTGATTATATTCCTGTTATTAAATTAAATCAAGGTAATCATTTTATTAAAATTAAGTCAAATAATACTTATTTTGAAAAAATTATTATTTTTGGTGAGAAAGAAGGAAGTGGATATAAATGTATTAATAATAATAATATTGTATTAGAAAAAATTAATCAATGTGAAAAATTAAATAATGAATATCATTATAATGCAAAATTAAGAAGTTGTTATAAATGTCCTGATTTTTCATATTATATTAATAAAAAATGCCATTTTTTAGATATTTTCCAGAATGACTTTTTTCTAGTTAAAATAAATTTTGGAAGTTTTTATAAAAAAATTCAAAATATGACATTAAATTTAAGTATGAATAATATAGATTATAATATTGATATTGAAAATCACAAAATTTATGAAAGTTCAAATAAAATTTTAATAGGTGAAGAATTAACAAATATTAAATTATTAAATGGTAAAAATGAAAAAGGTGTAATTTTAGAATATAAAGGAAAAAGAAATAATAATTTTATAACAAGTTATCTTTATTTAAAATGTTCACCTCATAATTTATTACCAGAAATTTCAAATGAAAATGTTGATAAAACTTCTTTAGGTTTTACAATATTATCAAAAGATATTTGTCCAGTTTGTATTTCTTCTGAATTAAATTTTGTTGATTCTGAATGTCAACAAGATAATTTTAAAAGAAATTTTAAAAATGAAAATAAATTATGTCAATTTTTGAATATTGAAAATGAAAATAAAACTTTAATTTTAAATTCTTCTTCAAATATTATTTCTTCTGATAATGATGATGATAAAGTTATTATTTCACTTTTTGGAATTAAAGAAAAATTACCTATAAATGTTAATAATAAAATTGATTTTTATTTAAATCAAACTACAATAAATATTCCTTGTATTGAAAATGAAATAAATATTTCACTTATACTTATTCTTGTTTTTTTTATAATAATTATTTTTGCAATTATATATAATTGTATACTTTCAGCTATTAATAATTCAATTAACGAAACAACTCAAATGAAAATTGAAGGAGTAACATATCAAGATGTTAAAATCATATAAAAAAATAATTAAGATATTAAATTATAATAAACAAAATTAAATTACATTTTAAAAATAAAAGAAAAAAACCAAATATAGAAAAATTAAATATTATAAATAATGACATTTAAAAAAAATAAATTAAAAGAAATATAAATTAATTTTATTCAATATTATTATTATTATGAATCTCATTATTTTCATTATTCTCATTATTTGCATTATTCTCATGATTATCATTATTATTATTATTATTATTATTATTTTCATTATTTTCTTTATTAACTATTATTTTTTCTTTTTTAGGAACATCAACTTTTCCAATAACTAAATTTTGATAAGGTGCAGGATCTTTTAATTTATTTCTAATTTTAGTTGCTTTATTAATAATTTTTTTTTCAATTCTTAACATTTCTTCAGGAATTAAATCATCAATTTTATGTTTATTAATAAGAATAGTAATTTCAGATAAAATTTCATCTAAAGTCATATAACCAGAACTTTTATTAGTATTTAATATATGATTTAAAATACCTTTTCCAAAAGCATTAACTTTTTCATTTAAAACAGTTGATTGAGTAGTAGTATTATCTGTTTTTGGTTCAGATATTATTTTAAGTCTTCCTGGATAAGTTTCTAAACCACAAATTTTATTATAATTTATACTATAAAGATCATCTTTTATTTCATTTGAAGCAGTATTTAATTGACCTAAATTATCATTTCTTTTATTATTTAATTTACCTTTTTTCATTAAAGGTTTTTTTATATAATTTGATAATCTATTTCTTGTCAGTATTCTTGAAAATTTTCTTTCTTTATCTTTTTTATCTAAACCTTTTTTAAAATCATAAAAAGTTCTACCTATATCAGTATTATATTTAATAGAAGAAACAATTTCATTTGATATACAAGCAAAATCATTATAATTTCTAGCTTTAATTTCAAATTGTTTTTCTTTTTTAACAGTTAATAAACATTTCTTAAGAGTAACAAATAAAGGAATTAAATCATATTTATAATTAAAAACTTTTAAAATACTATTAAAAAATTGTTGAAAATTAATATATTTTTCTTCATATAAAACCTTTTCTAAATTTCCAGGATGTTTTAATAACATTCTAATTCCTTTTAAAGCATTTAAAGAAGCAATTGATTGAGAAACTAAAGAAGAATCATTTTTATTTGAACAATTTTCATCACAAAATAAATAATTAATAGAATAAATCATTCTTTTAACTTCATTTTCATTAACATAACCATCATCATCAATATCAGTTATATCAAAAAGTAATTTTATTTTATTTTCAAAATCACATTTAACAAAACAAGCTAAAGCACAACAAATATCATATATTTCTATTTCTTCTTCTGGTATAATTTTTCCTAAAAAATAATTATCATTTCTATGATTTTGACATCTTATTTCTGCTTTAAATACTTTAAAACGATTAAAAATTTGCTCAAATAAAGGAGAAAAATCTTCATCTGATGGAAAAGTTGTTTTCATTATTTGAAGAAATATTGGTTTTTTTAAACGCATATTTCTTTTTATTGAATCTATTTCTTTTTGTTTACAATGATCTGTAAATTCTTTTATTTTTGAAACTGTTAACATTTTTTGGAAATTTGAGTAGTAAAATTCTTCTAATGGTTTTGGTCTTTCTGATAAAAAAAAATTTGGTGTTGTTTTTGAAAATTGGTAATCTTCTTTTTCTTGATTATTCTCTTTTTTAATGATTGATGGAAGAATTTTTTCTAAAATATTTTTTTTTGACATATATTTTTTATTTATTTGAAAAAAATATTGATTTTTTATAATTTTTTATTATTTTATGGCTTAATTGATTATATTAAAAAATATTATATAAATATTAATTGCAAAATTAAAAATAAATATTTGATTTTTTCTTTTTTTTCATTTATATAATAATAAATAGAATTATTATTATTCAATTTGATGATGTAAATAATAATTTTTAAAATAATGATTGATAGTAATGGAAAGAATTTAAAAACCAATTTAATAAATTTATTTTTTTCTTTGAATAATAATATACCAAATAATATTCAACATATTTCAATCCTTAATGAATTAAATATTTTAGATTTAGCTTTCCATGTTCAAGCATTAATAAATAATTTTATTAAGAAAGAAAAAAATATTTCAGAAAAAAAAAATAATTTTACTCCCTCAGAAGATTATGAATCTTTATTAAGGAAAGAAGAAGCAGAAATTAGAAAATTAATTGCTAAAATAAATTCAATTAAAATTCAAAATGATAGTTTAAATATAAGAGTTGAACAACTTGAAATGGAAAAAGTATATTTTTTAAAAGTAATTGTAAGTATAATTTTTGTTTAATATATATAGGAAAAATTAGAAAATATTAAAAAAGACAATGAAAAGGTAATTGAAAAATTAAATATAACAATAAATAATAATGAAGAAAAAATAAAATCATATATTGAAAATGAAGAAAAATTAAAAGAAGAAATAAAAGTTAAAAATAATGAAATCATTAATTTAAGGTTTAATAATTATAATTCAAATTTAATGAATAATATTAAGCCATATAAAAAAATGAAATTAAAGGAAATAAATTATGAAAAAAATTTATCTTTAAATAATTCTTTAAATTTAATGCATTCAAATTTATTGACAAAAAGAAATGATATAAAAAAAGATTCAACAATAATAGTAAATTGGAAGAAAATGGTAAATAATCAATTTATGAATAGAAATTTATTAAATCACAATCTTCATTCTAATAGTGTAAAACATTTATTTGACTTAAGATTAAAGTCAAAAAAATCTGACATAGAAATAAATGGAATATATAAAGGTACTTCAAGAAATATATCATTTGAAAAAAATTTTCATTCATTAAGAAATATTAATAATATGTTAAATAAATCTAAAAGAGATGAATCTCCTTTAAAACATATAGACAATTTCAAAATATTTAAAGATCAAAACAAAAAAATAAAAAATTATAATTCAGATTATGAAAATAAAATAATTTTAAAGGAAAATGAAAAATTATTAAAAAATGAAAAAATAAATTAAACTTTTTTTCATAAAATATATTATTGCTAAATTAAATATATAATAAATAAATTAATAATATTATATGATATATCATAAAATAGGAAAAATTTTTTATTAATATAAATCAATTATAATTTACATCATTTATAATATTTCCTAATTGATTAATTAATTCATTTCTTTCTGAAAAATCAAGAGAACTTTTTAATCTTTTTAAAATAGAAATAGGATTTATTTTACTATTATTTAATTCTTTACCTAATTTTGTTTTATTCTTTTCAAGAATATTTACCATTTTATCAATATTATTATAAAAATTTTCATTTAAATTTTTTTCTACATAAGAAGCAGTTTCTCTTACATCTTTAAATAATTCAGCATTATTTATATAATTATCATGTATACTATTTTTTTGAACAAAAGTATCATGTAAATTATTTGGATTATTTTTTTGACTCAATAAACTAAATCTTTTTATATTTATTAAATTCATTGATGATCTTCTATCTTTTTGTAAAGTTGTATTACATGTTTTCATTTTATTTATTTTCCATTTATTATCTTTTGTTTTAACTTTGTTTAAATTATAAGTTGTATTTAATTTTTGTTTAGTTAATTTATTAATATCAATTGTTTTATGTTTTGAATCATCAATTTCAGTAATTGTTTTTTTTTTTGGTATATTTATTTGATTCAATATATTTGGTTTTTCATTTATTATATCTGTATTTCTTTTAAATTTTTTTTCATTATCATTTTGATTAGATAATAAAAAAGGTGATTTAGATATTATAGAATGAGATGTTTTTATTGGTTTAAAAACATTAATTTCTTTATATTTTAATGAGTTTTGGGATTTTTCTGAATTTGATCTTTTTGATTTAGTTATTTTTGTTTTATCTGATTGTGTTTTACTTGATTTTGAATTTGAAGAAGATGAAAAAGAAGAATCAAATTTTGATTGAGATGAATTTGTTTTATTTGTTACTCCATTTGATTCTTCTGAAATATGAGATAAGTCATTGGAATCATCATTTGATTTTAAAGTTGAGTTATTGAATTCAATTTCTTTTTGATTTTCTATCATTATTCTTTTTTTTTCATCATTAAATCTTAAATATTTCATTAAACTTATACTTAAAAAATTTTGTATTTGTTCTGGAAAATTTACACTTACTTTTAAAAAGTCATTTTTTTTTAATAAGAATAATTCACATTGTCTAGTTTTTACTTTAATATTATGTGATAATTTTTCATTTAAACACATTTCAATTTCACCAAAATTTCTATTTTTTTTTATTTCACAAATTTGTTGAAAATTATATTCTTCTCCCAAATAAAAAATAACTGTTCCTTTAATAATAAAATACACTAAAATAAAAAAATTTTTATTAAAAAAAATATATTTTTACTTTCATCAGGTATTTCTCCTATTTTATATATATTTTCATTTTTACCATATCTCATTTGTTTCAATAAAGGTAAAATAAAATTTATTAATTCTGGTTTATCTTGAAAAAAAATAATCTTTTTAATAACATTATCATTAATAATTCTTGAAAGTTCAACTCTTAATTTATTAGGTAATTCCAATAAAAAATTTCTTTTTTGTTCTTGACTTTTTGTCAAATCATATTTAATAATTTTCCTAGTTTTTTCATATATTTCATCATCAATATCATAAATATATTTAATTTCTTGTAAATCATTTAATTTCATATTCATCTCTGAATTTTTTTGATCAATAATTTCAACAATATTAGAAAGCATACCAATTAAAAAAGAATACATAACAACACCAAAACTCATAATAAATAAATTATATATTTTTTCATATTTAGTATAAGAAACTACATCACCATATCCAACAGTAGTCACAGTTGTTAATGACCAATAAAATGAAGTTATATATAATTCAAAAGGTGATGAGTCAGTTAAACCTAATCTATTAACCCAACAGTCTGGGGAAAATTCTTCTAATTTTGTTATAAAAAAAAATAAACATGAACTTAAATGAATAAACATAAATAAACCTACTAAGTAATAGATTAATCTTTCTATATGAATATTTATGTGAAATTTATCTAAAACGTTTCTTGTAATTTTTGATATATGATTTTTTTTTGAGAATATTTTTACTAAACGCAATAAACGAGTTAAATGATATATTTTTGGAATTTTTGAATTATTCCATATACTTGATGTGCTTTCATCTATTATAATTTCATTCAATAAATTTATTGGAATTATTGATATTAAATCAAGTATAAACCAACCTTTTAAATAATGTTTTATTATTTTATTTAATCTTTTTTCAATTCTTTCATCATATGTATAATAGGCAGTAAAAAAATTTAAAATAATATCAAAAAAAAAAATTAAATCAATTATATTATCAAATAATTGTAATTTTATTGCAATATTTGATTCTTCATTTAAAAAACTTATTCTATAAGGGGTTATTAATGAAGTATATATTAAAAAGATTCCCATTATAATATCCCAAATGTGTTTATATATATTATCAGGATAAATAATCCAAGTGTCATTATTATCTATATTTATATCACTTTCTGAACTTTCACTATCATCAATCTTATCTTTTAATGTTAAACAACGAAATACTTCATTTGTTTGATTTTTAATTATTGAATTCAAATTTCTTTTATTATTAGAAAAATTTAAAAAATATAAATTCTGTTTTTTTCTCTCTTTTAAACTTTTAAAATGAAATATATTATTTAAATTTTCTTCTAATTTCATTACAGATTTAAAACTTGGTTTTTTGAATTCTTTAGGATAGTTTTTTATGTTATTACTTTTTGATATTTTGATATTTAAAAAATTATTCTCACTTTGATTATCTGATGATATACTTGAACTTGATTTTTTCCTATTAATATTTTTTAACCAAGAAAAATCTTTATCTATTGTATTGTCTTTTAATGGAACAGAAGAATCTTGTAATTTTGTTTTAATTTCATTTCTATTAATTTTTTTTTAAAATTAAATATAATAATAATTATAACTTACTTACTCATTTTTTTTATAATTTCCTGTATTTGCATTTTTTTATAAATTTACTAAATGGAAACATTTTGATTAATAATTATTTCTTTAATTTTTTTTTAAATATGATTTAAATAATATAATCTAGTTAATTTAAAAGATATTAATTTAATAAAAAAAATGAGTTAAAATATTTATTTTATAATATTTTGTAACTCATATATATATTTTTTTATTTTAATCTAATTGTTTTAAAATATAATTCACGAAAAAAATAATATATGAATAAAATAATTTTTTTTTTATAAATAAAAATATTTCAAAAATTTAAAAAAATGAAATGGATGAAACTCAAGAATTATTTAGCACCAACATTTATGAAAGAAATTGATAATGTATCAGAAATTTATTTGAGTAATATTATTTTTAATAAAAAAATAAAAAAATAGATTTAGTAACTGAACTTAAAGATAATAATAATAATGAAAAAAATGAAGAATATTTAAAATTAAGAGAAAGTATTGAAAATAGAATTGAAGAAATAGATAAATTTTTTGAATTAAATTTTGATAAACCATATGTATTTTATTTTGAAAAAGGAAGAATAAGGCTAAAAAAATTATTAATGTATGAACCAGCATTACTTAATCAATTAGATAATGGAAAAGATTTCAAAGGAATTGCTTTTGGTATTCAATCTAATAAAAATTTAGAAAATACTAATTTGAATTCAACTCATAAATTAACTTTAAATAATGAAAATGAAAGAATAAAAAATAGTGAACATAAAACTATAAATAATAATCTTGTTAATAATGATAAATTAAAAAATCAAATAATTCAAAAATTAAATTTTAATCAATTAATAAATAATAATGAAAATAGTCATAAAAAATTAAATAGAAGTGTAGAAAAAAATTATAACAATCCAATTGATTCTAATATTAATTATAATGATAATACATTTTCTAATTTAAATATAAATAATAATAATAAAATAATACATAAAAAAAGTAAATTACAACAATTTACTCAAAAAAAAGATAATTTAAATAAAAAAGAAATTGTATTAAATAACCAAAATAATAATAATAAAAAAAATAAAAAAATAATTGAAAAGGAAATAAATCAAAATAATAAAATTACCAAAATTCAATCAAAAAATAAAAATATAGGAGTTAATAAAAAAATAAATTCAAGTTCTAATGAAAATGAACTTTCAATAAAAAATAGTAATAAATCAATTATTAATAAAATCGAATTAAGAAATGATTATTTTCCAAGCAAGGGAAAAAGTATATATAATCCAAATAATAATCCTTATAATGGTGAAATGTTGGAAAATTTTGCAGATCCAAATGAAAATAATGAAGTAAAAGAAATTGTTTTAAAATTTAAATTAACTGAAGAAGAATATAAATTACTTTTAAAAGAAAAAGCTAAATTAATTAATCCTATTGCAAATGAATATAATAAAAAATTAAAATATAATTATTAATTAATTTTAAATGAAAATTAATTATTGTAAAAGGAATGAAAAAAAGATTAATATTTAATATTATTAATCTCAAAAATTTTTTTATAATAATTTTTTTCAGAAAAACAAATAATTACTGCTTTTATAATAATGTTGCTTATTATTATTAAAAATTGATGGATGATTTAATTTTCATATGTTTGTTTATTTATATTTTTTATTTTTACATTTAATTCTATTTTTAATTTACTATAAAAAATGACTTATATTTAAATTGTTATTATATTTTTCCATTTTTATATTTTTTATAAATAAATGTTTAAAATATAAAATTAAGCAATTAAAAAATTATTACCAATCTTATAAGGTACTTTTATTTTTTAATTATATTTAAAGTTTATAATAAGAGCAAAATAAGAGTAAATAGTTTCTCTTTAACAATAATTTTTAAATAAAAGTTTATAATATAATAAAAATATTATTTAAAAATTAAAATGATTTTAAAAAATAATATTATGAAAATATTTATATTACATAAATTTAAAATTCATTTTATTTTTGAATAAATAATTTTTTCTTGAATTCGATTTTTTTCTTCTTCTGTTTTATTTTTAATAGTTTGATTATATTTTTTATTATACAAATATTCTTTAACTTCACTCAAATAAAAAATGAATTTTTCAAAAAACTGAGGAATACTCTTACAATTTATATCAAACATATTTTTATTTTTTTCTGAAATTTCTAAATAATAATCAATCGAAGTTTCAGAAAGATTATTTATATTTTTTAAAGTTTCAATATTAGTAAAAAATTTTCTTAAATTATTATTTGACAATTTCATTAATTCATCTATTAAAAATTTATAATCAATTTTATCATTATAAGTTCTGCCATAAGTTAATAAAATTAATCTTAATAAATTATTTACATTTTTTTTTTCTTCTTCATTTGAAATATTTAAATTTAATAATAAATTTTCATCATCCTTTTTTATGAAACATAAAGATGATTGTGCTGTAAGTGAAGGAAAAAATTTCTTAAAAATAATACGATTTAAATTATTTATTTTTAAATCTAAAAATTCTAAATAATCTCTTATTATTTGAATTGGTGGATTATAATTATATATTGTTTGTATATTTTTTGAAAAAAGTATTCTGATTGATAAAGGAACTACATTTGACTTAGAAACTAAATAAAAGCATTTTTCTTTTTGTTTTTCAATTTTATTTATTATACGATCTGATAATTCATTTTCATCTGATGTTAATGTAAAATAATTATCATAACTATTAATTTCATCATTAATTAAATTTATTTTTTTTGATTTTTCTTGGATTGTTGTTAAACTAGGAATATCAATAATAGAAAGTTTCCTTAAATTATCATTATTTTTATTAAGATTATTATTAACCAAATTTAAATTATTATTGATATTTGTATTTATTTTATTATTTGTTTTATTATTATTGTTTTGATTTGATTTTTTACCATTTATTAAATTATTTTTTTTAATTGTTAAATCATTTTTTTTTAATTTTACATTTTTTTTTTTTCCATTATAATTATTATTTACAAATGGAATAGATGAAACTTTTGAATCTAAATTTGAAAAAGAATGGTTTGAACTAACTGACATACTATTAAAATTACTGGCATTACTTGTATTACTATTAAATGAATTTTTTTTTGTTGATTGAATATTTTTTTGAAATGAATTTACTTTATTTTTTGTGATGATTTTGGAAATATTTTGAGAAATTGTAGATTTAGTAAAAGAAAAATTATTATGATGAAGAATATATTTTTTACTTGATTTCTTATTATTATTTAATATACCTTTATTTGATTTAATAATATTTTTTTTAAAAGAATTAAATTCACTACTTAATTTATGGTAGTTTTTTAAATGATTTGAACTTCTTCCTTTTAATGGTGTTTTTGATGGTGAATTTGTAAGTGTATTCACATATTCATTAGTTGAAGTCAAATTATATTTAAGTTCAGATTTATTTTCATTTTCATTTTCTGATTTAATTAAGATATCTAATGCTTTTTTATAGAATAATTCATGTTGATTTTTTATCTTTTTAATCTCATTATTTATTAACTTTAAGTGATTATCTATTATTTTTTTTGAATCCTCATATATTTCGATCAATTGTTGCTTTAAATAACTATCATTCATTTTTATAATGTATTTATTTAATTGTTTTATAAATATATTCTTATATTAAAATAAAATAATCTATAAAATATAAAAAAATAAATTTGAAAATATGAATATTTGAATTAAGAATAAAATACAAAAAAATAAATTAATTTAAATAATAATAATTTGAATTAAATTACAATTAAATTGAAATATTTTAAGTCAGTTTATATTTATATTTGATAAAATATAATATTTTAGATATATTAAATAATCTAAATTACAAATAATTAAATTTTTGAAATAAATGTAAAAGATTTATGGTTGAATCAGATATTAATTTTTTAAACTATTTTTTTTAAATAATATAATTCTTTTATTTTATTTTTTAAAGTATAATAATTATTATAAAAGATTAATAATCATTGAGAATAAAAATATAAAACTATTGGGGAT
>JAEEGL013197356.1_pt1 | contig 15017 bp, 12 predicted proteins | sample 9134231 | NCBI WGS metagenome assembly JAEEGL01 (sample SAMN16246548, study PRJNA631951) | gut metagenome | biome: gut microbiome; feature: rumen; material: fiber-attached | host: Bos | place: Iran: Karaj | collected 2018-10 | reverse complement strand
TTTCAAGTTAAGAATAAGCTCAAATTCGGTGTCTCTAATTGCAAGAAGAAAATATCTGTGCTAATATTTTAAAGATTTTATCACTTTAATTTATTAAAGTAATTTGATTTTGAGGAGTTTTTATTATGAAAAAGAGTAAGATTTTGGCAACTCTCATGTGCGGCGTTCTTACCGCAGGTTTTATCACTGCTTGCGGCCCCATTCATGAGTCAACCTTTACCGTAGGATTTGATGCGGAATTCCCTCCTTACGGCTACATGGACGACAACGGCGAATATACCGGATTCGACCTTGAGCTTGCAGAGGAAGTTTGCAACCGTAACGGATGGACTCTCGTAAAGCAGCCCATTGACTGGGATGCCAAGGATGCAGAGCTTAATTCCGGAACCATCGACTGCATCTGGAACGGTTTTACCATTAACGGACGTGAAGATCAGTACACCTTTACCGATCCTTATGTAGATAACAGCCAGGTAGTTATCGTGGCAGAGGGAAGCGGAATTTCCGCACTTGCAGATCTTGCAGACAAGAACGTAGGAGTTCAGAAGGATTCATCCGCACTTGCGGCTCTTGAATCTGATTCCTCAACCCTTGCTTCTACTTTCGCAAGCCTTACCCAGTACGGCGATTACAACACCGCTTACCTTGATCTTAAGCAGGGTGTTCTTGATGCAATCTGCATTGATATCGGTGTTGCAAATTACCTTCTCGGACAGACTGACGGCGGCTTCGTGATCTTAGATGAGCAGCTTGCAACCGAGCAGTACGGTGTAGGATTCAAGCTTGGAAATACTGAGCTCAGAGACAAGGTTCAGAAGACACTCGAGGAGATGGCTGCTGACGGAACACTTGCTCAGATTGCTGACAAGTACGCTGATTTCGGTATCCCTGAATCTGTTTGTCTCGGAAAATAATACATGTCGTTAGATGTTATCTTTTTAAAACTTATGAGCGGTATGGGAGTTACGGTGTCAATCTTCCTTTTGACACTTCTCTTTTCCATACCGCTCGGTTTGCCTATAACTCTTGCCAGGATGAGTAAGAATAAGGTACTTTCCGCTATTTCCGGAATATATATTTCCGTGATGAGGGGAACGCCTCTTATGCTTCAGATCATCGTTATTTATTTCCTTCCCTATTACGGATTCGGATTAAATGTCACGGCAGGGTATCGTTTTGTTGCCGTCATAATCGCATTCTCACTTAATTATGCGGCTTATTTTGCTGAGATCTACAGATCCGGAATCCAGTCCATCCCCAAGGGTCAGTATGAGGCAGCTCAGATACTGGGCTATTCACCTTCTCAGACTTTTATAAGGATCGTAATGCCTCAGATGTTCAAAAGAGTACTTCCCGCAATGACCAACGAGATCATTACGCTGGTCAAGGACACATCTCTTTCTTTTGCGATAGCGACTGCGGAGATGTTTACCATGGCAAAGCAGATCGCTGCCAAGGAAGCAAGTTTGATGCCGCTTATGGTTGCCGGAGTTTTCTATTATATTTTCAACTTCATCGTTGCGATCGTATGTAAGAAAGTTGAAAAGAAATACGATTATTACAAGATTTAGAGGAAACAGGGGGACGGTTCCACTGTTTCATTCAAGGAATAAAGCATGGAGCTTCTGAGAGTTGAAAATTGCAGAAAGAAATTTGACGGAGAGGAGATACTGAAAGGTATCTCGTTGTCCGTTAATCAGGGTGAAGTTGTATCCGTAATCGGTCCATCCGGTTCGGGGAAATCAACTTTCTTAAGATGTGCCTGCATGCTTGAGACCATGGACGGCGGTTCACTGTCTTATGCGGGCAAAACGGCTGCTAAGGAAGAAGACGGTAAAGTCGTCTATGCTTCTCATCAGGAATTAAAAGAGATCAGAAAAACCTTCGGACTTGTGTTCCAGAATTTCAATCTTTTTCCCCATTATACGGTTTTGAAAAATGTAGTCGAACCTCAGATGATTGCGGGAAAGAGTAAGGAAGAAGCTGAGAAGAAGGCTCTTGAATGCCTTGAAAAGCTGGGGCTTTCCGATAAAGCTAAAAGTTATCCCTGTCAGCTTTCGGGCGGTCAGCAACAGAGAGTATCCATAGCAAGGGCTTTGGCTCTGGAACCTAAGGTTTTATTTTTCGATGAACCCACATCGGCACTTGATCCCGAACTTACCGGAGAAGTTCTCAAGGTTATCAGGGACCTTGCCGCATTACATATGACCATGATCATAGTCACGCACGAGATGAGCTTTGCTAAAGAAGTCTCGGATCGCATTATCTTCATGGAAAACGGAGTTATCCGCGCCCAGGGCTTGCCTGATGAACTTTTCGCATCAGATGATGAGAGACTTAAGGCATTTATGGGCAGATTAAACGGGAATTAAAAAAGGGGCGGTTTACGCCCCTTTTTCTTCTTCTTTCAGCACCGCTTCAGGTGCGAAAAACATATCCTTTCCGATAAGTCCCATTAACGCTCCGCGGTTATATCTGCTGTTGCATGCCTCAATGAGGTTAGCTTCAAGCTCCTCTGCGGTAGGCTCTACATACGCTTTTCGGGATTTGTAACCCACAACGTTTCCTATTGTGATGATCGTATATGGCATAAGTCCGCACAATCCCACAAAAAACAGAAGCTGAAACGGAAGGGCATCCGAGAGAGCAGCCCCGACAAATCCTAAAACTGCCATGCCGATAAACAGTGAAAGCATCCTTACGCTTCTTATCACTTCATCCAGTTTTCTGCCGGAGTCGTTTTGATATCTTTCGGCACAATGGGAACAATAACCTCCCCAGCATTTGACCCAGTCTCCATATTCTTTGGTCTCTATTTTCTTGTCATCCATCACGCTGCGTTCGAGTTTTTTATGAACACAGGAATAATCACCTCCGAAAAAGGGTATGGGAGTAAGCTCTTTTCCGCAGTTAGGACATACATCCCCTTCTTCCAGTGCAGCATAATAAAGATCAGTATTTCCGTAAATCAGTTTTTCCATTTGCATCTCCTGTGGCTTTTGGGTGATGTTTGCCTCACTGACTATTTTATGTTTTTACAGGCGTTATATCAATAGAAACAGTGGGCGTTTCAGTTATTTTTTCGTTTTGACATTAAAAAGTGAGGAGGGGTAAAATGATAACCGAATTATGTCAAAATCTGCTAAATGGATAATTTGCATATGGTGCTTCCTTTATGCGGTGATACTTGTTATCGCCCTTAAGTATGAAGCGGGGGTCCCCATAGGAGATCTGGGGAGTATCAATCTGCATGCTCTGAACAATGCTTTCAGAGGTTTATTCGGTTATGACCGGGCGGGAGGATATTTCAGGTCTCTTTATATTTTCACGGAAGTTCTGGGCGCAATCTCGATTCTTGCCTGTCTGTTCTGGATGGCTCTCGGGGTTAAGGATCTTATCAAGTATCGTGATATCAATGATGTGGACAAGAGCATCTTTGCCACATTTCTACTTTATGTTCTCGCACTTATAGTCTGGAGAGTGGTTCTGGGGCTGTCTGTAAGTTATGCCCCTGTTTCTGTTCATCCCGCGAGTGCACTTGTGGTTTCTTTTCCCTGCGGGAATACATTTCTGATCATCGTTTCCATGTGCAGCTCCATCTATCTCATAGGCTATTTTCTGGAAGAAAAGAAAAAGCTTGTTCTTGCCCTCCGCATAGTATGCATAGCCATACTGGTGCTTGGAGTGGTCTTAAGAACCGTAAGCGGAGTCAACTGGCTTACGGATATTCTGGCAGCCATCGGATTTGCCGTTCCGGCAGTGATTCTGTATTCCTTTATCTGCGACGTTTAAAACCCCGTTTTCATTGCATGAATGCTGATTTTATGCTAATATTTTAAGGATTATCCGGAAGAAAAGGATCTTCCGGTATTATTTCGTTTGTTTAGAAGAAGAGGACTGCTATGGCACTTAACAAAAAGCCCGTTACGGGTATGAAAGATATACTTCCCGAGGAGATGGCCATCAGGGAGTACGTACAGAAGGTGATAAGCGAAACCTATGCGGGATTCGGATTTACCAGAATTGAAACTCCTTGCGTTGAAACCATCGAGAATCTGACTTCCAAGTCGGGTGGAGATAACGAAAAGCTCATCTTCAGGATTCTTAAGAGAGGTGAGAAGCTTAATCTTGAGACCGCACAGACTCAGGATGATCTGGTTGATTCGGGACTCCGCTACGATCTGACGGTTCCTCTCGTTAGGTATTATTCCAACAATTCATCTGTTCTTCCCGCTCCTTTCAAGGCACTTCAGATGGGAAATGTATGGAGAGCAGATCGTCCCCAGAGAGGCCGTTACAGACAGTTCATGCAGTGTGACATCGATATCTTAGGTGAAGCTGATAATCTGGCTGAGATCGAGCTTATCCTCGCTACGACAACCACTCTCGGAAAACTTGATTTCAAGGGATTCGAGATCAGGATAAATGACAGAAGACTTCTTAAGGCTATGGCTCAGTGGGCCGGCTTTGCGGAAAGCGATTATGATTCGGTTTTCATCACCATCGATAAGATGGATAAGATCGGAATCGACGGAGTTAAGGCAGAGCTTCTTGAGAACGGATATGCTGCTGAGACCGTTGAAAAGTACGCAGATCTTCTGAACAAAGCCGTTAACGGCGAGGCATCACTTGGAAGCATCATGGATACCGTAGGTGAAGAGCTTGCCAAGGATCCCGTTACCAATCTGGAAGAGATAATCACTGCGGTAGAAAGCTCCAAGCAGGCAGATTTCAAGATGGTATTCGATCCTACTCTCGTAAGAGGAATGTCATATTACACCGGTACTATTTTTGAAATAGCTATCCCTGAGTTCGGCGGAAGCTGCGGAGGCGGCGGAAGATACGACGAGATGGTAGGCAAGTTTACGGGACAGAGCGTTCCCGCATGCGGATTCTCCATCGGATTTGAGAGAATCGTACTTCTCCTTACCGAGAAGGGATTCAAGGTTCCCGGAAGCGGAGAAGGCAAAGCATATCTCATCGAAAAAGGAATCTCCGGTGACCGTCTAAGCGAGATTCTTGCTAAGGCAGCGGAAGAGAGAAAAGCCGGTAAGAAGATCCTTACCGTCAGAATGAATAAGAATAAGAAGTTCCAGAAAGAACAGCTCACCAAGGCGGGCTATACGGAATTTGAGGACTTCTACAGGGAGGCACTGAAATGATACAGTCAAGAACACATAACTGCGGAGAACTTAGAAGCTCCGACGAGGGCAAGGAAGTAACTCTTTGCGGATGGGTTGAGAACGTAAGAGAAGTCGGAGGAAATCTTTCTTTTATCATCTTAAGAGATTTCTACGGCATCACCCAGCTCGTTGCAGAGACCGAGGATATGGTTTCCGCATTTAAGAATATCACCAAGGAATCAACCATACAGGTTACCGGTAAAGTAAGGATCAGAAGCAATAAGAATGACAAGATCCCTACCGGAGACATCGAAGTTGTTCCCGATTCGGTTAAGGTTCTCGGTAAAAACAGAAATGCAGAGCTTCCTTTCGAGATTAACAGATCCAAAGAAGCTGACGAAGCTACCAGACTTAAATACAGATACCTTGATCTCAGAAATCCCGAGGTTAAGAAGAATATCGTTCTCAGATGCAATGTAGTTGCCGAACTCAGAAAGGCAATGACAGAGGAAGGATTCCTGGAGATCACTACTCCCATCCTTACCGCATCATCACCCGAAGGCGCAAGAGACTATCTTGTACCCGCAAGAAAGCATCCGGGAAAGTTCTATGCGCTTCCCCAGGCTCCTCAGCAGTTCAAGCAGCTTCTGATGACTTCCGGATTCGACCGTTATTTCCAGATCGCACCCTGCTTCAGAGATGAGGATGCAAGAGGAGATCGTACTCCCGGTGAGTTCTATCAGATGGATATGGAGATGGCATTTGCCACTCAGGATGACGTTCTCGGAGTACTTGAGAAGGTTCTTGTTCCCGTATTCGAAAAGTATGGAATCTATGACCGCATCACTCCCGCACCTTTCAAGAGAATTCCTTTCAGAGAGGCTATGGAGAAGTACGGCAGCGATAAGCCCGACCTTCGTATTGATCTTGAACTTTCCGATGTTACCGATGTTCTCGGAGGAATCGATTTTGAGCCTTTCAAGGGTCAGTGCATAGAAGCTGTTGTTGTAACCGGATTTAATGCAACCAGAAAACAGATCGATCAGCTTGTTGCTGACGTTGAAGTTCAGACCGCAAGAAAGACCTGCTGGTTCAGAGTTGATGAGAATGGCGAGATCGTTGGCGGTATTGCCAAGTTCTTACAGCCCATCAAGGATGAGGTTATTTCCAAGATGGGACTTGAGAACGGATGCTTTGTTGGTCTTGCTGCAGGTCCTAAGGCAGCAGCTCTTAAGACTGCAGGAGTTCTTCGTACAAAGCTTGGCGCTCTTTGCCCAGAGCACATGGATAAAGAGCAGTACAGCTTTTGCTGGATCGTTGATTTCCCTATGTACGAGATCGGCGAGGAATCAGGCGAGCTTGAATTCTGCCACAATCCTTTCTCAATGCCCGTAGGCGGACTTGAGACTCTTGAAAAAGCAGAAAGAGGAGAGATGGATCCTCTTGATATAATGGCTAACCAGTATGACCTTGTTATCAACGGATATGAGTCGGCTTCAGGTGCTGTAAGAAATCACGATCCTGAGATCATGGTCAAGGCATTTGAACTTGTACGTCTCGGGGAAGCAGAAGTTAAGGCTAAGTTCCCCGCTATGTACAATGCATTTACTTACGGAGCACCCCCTCACGCAGGAGCTGCACCCGGAGTAGACAGAATGATAATGCTTCTCACCGGCGAAGAGTCCATCAGAGAAGTTATCACCTTCCCCATGAACAAGAATGCGCAGGACGTTATGATGGATGCTCCTTCCGCTGTATCACAGCATCAGCTTGACGAGCTCCACCTTGCATGTATTCCCGTAGAAGAATAAATGAGAATATACCTTCTTGATGTAAGTACATTACAGGATGAGACAACGGGCGCTGAGCTTTCAGCCAGAGCCCGCAGTCTCATTGATGACTACAGAGGCTCGAAAGCAGACCAGTGCAAAAGTATTTCCGCACGCGGTCTTGCTCTCGGAGTCGGAATGCTTCTGCAACTTGCCGCAAGAGGATATGTAGAGGATGTTTCAAGGGCTGCTCAAGGAATTCCCATCGAACTTAGCGCAGAGGAAGCAGTCAGGATCCTTGCGAGAAACGGTGAAGTCTTAAAACTTGCTTACTCCATCGAAAACAGCGGTAAACCTTATCTGGAGCCTGATATACAGATTCCTGCGGGCGAGAGAGGTATTCCTTTTATAAGTATTTCTCATTCCGGAAAATATGTTGCTCTTGCTCTTTCGTATTATGAGGTCGGAATCGACATTCAGATACGTAAGGATATGGACACCGAGAAGATATCTTCCAGATATTTTTCGGAAAAAGAGACAGGTCTTATACATAAAGATCCCAATCTTTTCTTTACACTCTGGTCGAGAAAAGAAGCCTGGGGTAAGTGCGAAGGATGCGGAATTGCCTCTGCTCTTCAGAGAGATTTTTCCGATGTCAGCAAAGGTCTTTCCAGGTTCTATATCTGGAGCGAAAACAATGCTCCTTCCGGTTATGCAATGTGTGTTTGTGAGAAGATGTCCTGATACCCAGAGGAATTTTACTTAATGAAAAAAGTTCTTTCACTTTTAAAAAACTATAAAAAAGAGGCATTTCTGGCCCCTTTTTTTAAGTTGGTCGAAGCGATATTCGAGCTTTTTGTTCCTCTTGTAATGGCTGACATCATCGATGTGGGAATTCCCTCATCGGATACTTCTTACATAATCAAAAAAGGACTTGTACTTGTACTTCTTGCCGCAGCCGGACTTACTGTTGCGATAACCGCTCAGTTTTTTGCCGCCAAGGCAGCTGTGGGAGTTTCGGGTACACTCCGTAAAAAGCTCTTTGATCACATCATGGGACTTGAAGCCCGTGAGGTGGACAAGGCAGGTACATCAACTCTGATAACCCGTATGACCTCGGATGTAAATCAGGTTCAGACAGGTATCAATATGTCACTCAGACTTCTGTTAAGAAGTCCCATCATAGTCTTCGGTGCCATGATCATGGCATTTACCATTGACGTTCCCTCGGCAACAATTTTCTGTATTGCCGTTCCAATTCTTGCTGTAATTGTCATCGGTATTACCCGCTTCAGCATTCCTATGTTTGCGGGAGTTCAAAAGCTTCTGGATAAAGTAATGCTCTCATCCAGAGAAAATCTCACCGGTGTAAGAGTTATCCGTGCATTTAATCTTCAGGATGATGAGAAGAATTCTTTTTACGAGAAAAACAATGCACTGAAAACAAAACAGATCAAGGCTTCCGATTTTACGGCACTTACAAATCCCATTACTTTTATTATCGTTAATGTTGCTGTAATGTTCCTTATTCATAAAGGAGCACTCAGGGTTAATATCGGCGCCATTACTCAGGGTCAGGCGGTAGCAATCCTTAACTACATGAGCCAGATCCTGGTTGAACTTCTTAAGCTTACCAATCTGATAGTTACCATCACCAAATCCATCGCATCTGCGGGAAGAGTAAGTGATGTGCTGGATATGCCCGTTGGGGACGGTTCCAACCGGGCAGAGAATGGGTGCTCACTTGGAACCGTCCCCAAAGGGGCAGCAGGTGGGGATTTCATCAGATTCGATCATGTGTCCCTTAAATACACGGCAGGCTCTGATGATGCACTTTCCGATATTTCTTTTACGGTAAGTAAAGGAATGACCGTGGGTGTTATCGGCGGTACGGGTTCGGGTAAATCATCTCTCGTTAACCTGATCCCCGGTATGTATGAAGCAAGCGAAGGAACTGTTGTCGTAAGAGGAGAAGATGTTAAAACCTGCGACAGAATAAAGCTTCGTGATTTTCTGGGAGTTGTTCCTCAGAAAGCTGTTCTTTTCAAAGGAACCATTCGTTCAAACATGCAGATCGGTAATAAAGAAGCGACTGATGAAGAGATGATCGAATGTTTGAAAAAAGCTCAGGCTTATGATTTCGTTTCGGAAAAGGGCGGGCTTGATGCGGAGGTTCTTCAAAACGGTAAGAACTTCTCCGGAGGTCAGAGACAGAGGCTTACAATCGCTAGAGCACTTGTAAGAAAGCCTGAGATTCTGATACTTGATGATTCTACTTCAGCTCTTGATTTCCTGACGGAGAAACATATAAGAGAAGAAATCGCAAAGCTGGAAGATATGACGGTATTTATCGTATCCCAGAGAGCATCATCCGTTATGAACGCTGATATGATAATCGTTCTTGATGACGGAAAAGCAGTGGGCATCGGAACCCATGAAGAACTTCTTAAATCGTGTGAAGTGTACGAAGAAATCTATTACTCTCAATTTGAGAGAAAGTAATAAAACGTATTTATGTGTAGGAGGAAAAATATGAAGGAGTTAATGCTTGGAAATAAAGCATTTGCGCGCGGACTTTACGAAGCGGGCTGTAGTTTTGTTTCCAGTTATCCCGGAACTCCCAGTACCGAGGTTACTGAGGAGGCAGTCAAGTATGACGAGATTTACTGTGAGTGGGCACCTAATGAAAAGGTAGCTATGGAAGCTGCTTTCGGTGCATCTCTTGCCGGTGCAAGAAGCTATTGCGGAATGAAACACGTTGGACTTAACGTTGCCGCAGACCCTCTTTATACCATGTCATACACCGGAGTTAACGGCGGTGTTGTTATCTGCGTAGCAGATGATGCGGGAATGCACTCATCACAGAACGAGCAGGATTCAAGACATCATGCCATCGCTTCCAAGGTTCCCATGCTTGAGCCTTCGGATTCCGCAGAGACTCTTTCTTTTGTAAAACTGGCTTACGATCTTTCCGAGGAATATGACACTCCCGTTATCGTAAAGATGTGCACCAGAGTAGCACATTCCCAGTCCGTTGTTGAGACTTCGGAAAGAGCTCAGATTGCAAGAAAGCCTTACGAGAAGAATATTCCCAAGAATGTTATGATGCCCGGCAATGCCATCAAGCGTCATCCTTTTGTAGAGGAGAGGACAGAGAAACTTCGTAAGCTGGCAGAGACTGCTGATTTTAACAGAGTAGAGATGAGAGATGCATCCGCATCAGGAAAGCATATCGGTATCATCACCTGCTCCACCACCTATCAGTATGTAAGAGAAGCATTCGGAAATACCGTATCCGTTCTTAAGCTCGGAATGGTAAATCCTCTTCCCATTGATCTTATCAAGGATTTTGCATCCAAGGTTGATACCGTGATAGTAGCTGAGGAGCTTGATCCTATCATCGAGAATCACTGCAGAGCACTTGGAATAAATGTATATGGCAAGGATGTTCTTCCCATTTGCGGAGAGTTCTCACAGAACCTTCTCAAGAAGTATCTTTCTCCCATCGTTACCGGAGAAGAGTACAAGGTAGAGGATGTATCTGCAGTAGAAGATGCAATTCCCAACAGACCTCCAGTAATGTGCGCAGGCTGCCCTCACAGAGGACTTTTCTATACTCTCAGCAAGAATAAGTGCACCGTACTCGGAGATATCGGATGCTACACTCTTGGCGCCGTGGCACCTCTTTCCGCAATGGATATGACTCTTTGCATGGGTGCTTCCGTAAGTGCAATCCACGGATTCAACAAGGCAAGCGGCGGAGAAAATGAAGGAAAGACAGTTGCCGTTATCGGCGATTCAACCTTCATGCATTCCGGAATGACCGGCCTTGCAAACATTGCATATAACCAGTCCGATTCAACCGTTATCATCCTTGATAACTCTATTACAGGTATGACCGGACATCAGCAGAACCCCACCACCGGACTTAATATCAAGGGTGATCCCGCAGGAAAGATCGACCTTGAAGCACTTTGCCGTTCAATGGGATTCGAGAGAGTACGCGTTGTTGATCCTTATGATCTTAAGGCGTGTGATGAAGCAATCAAAGAAGAACTTGCGGTAAAGGCTCCTTCAGTTATTATTTCAAGAAGACCCTGCGCACTTCTTAAGAACGTAAAGCACAATCCTCCTCTTCGTGTAAACAGAGACAAGTGCGTCGGATGTAAGTCCTGCATGAAGATCGGATGTCCCGCAATTTCCATGAAAGACGGCAAGGCTCATATCGACAACACTCTTTGCGTAGGTTGCGGAATCTGTGAGCAGCTTTGCCCGGTAGGAGCATTTGAATCCTGCCAGAAGGAGGGTTGATATGAGTACTAAGAATGTAATGATCGTAGGTGTAGGCGGCCAGGGCTCACTTCTTGCAAGTAAGCTTCTCGGAAGACTTCTCCTTGATGAAGGATATGATGTTAAGGTTTCCGAAGTACACGGAATGAGCCAGAGAGGCGGAAGCGTAGTAACTTATGTAAGATACGGCGAGCATGTTTATTCACCCGTTATCGATAAAGGTGAAGCTGATGTAATCGTTTCATTCGAGCTTCTCGAAGCTGCCAGATGGCTTCCTTTCCTCAAGAAGGATGGAACCGTTGTTACCAATATCCAGCAGATAGATCCCATGCCCGTTATCACAGGCAACATGGAATATCCCGCTGAGCTTGTTGAGAAGATGAAGGCTGCAGGTGCCAAGGTTGATGCACTTGACTGCCTTAAACTTGCCGAGGAAGCAGGTTCTTCCAAAGCAGTTAACATCGTACTTATGGGACGCCTTTCTCACTATTTTGACATGCCCGAAGAGGCATGGATGAAGGCTATGGAAGCAATCGTTCCCGCCAAGTTCCTTGAGATGAATAAGAAAGCATTTGAACTCGGTAAGAATGCTTAAGAGATTTTGAAACGTAGTCCGAATTTAATGCATAAGGGGTAAGAAAGTGGAGAAGTATTTTCAGAAAGAGATCGAGTGTGCTTCGAGAGAAGAGATCACCAAGATCCAGAACGAGAAACTGACAGAGCAGGTAAAGCATGTTTGGAACAATGTTCCTTACTATCGTAAGAAGATGGAGAAAGCAGGGGTAACTCCCGATGATATCAAAACCATCGATGATCTTCACAAGCTTCCCTTTATGTCAAAATCAGACTTAAGAGACACATATCCCGACGGACTTCTTGCAGTCCCCAGAGAAGAAGTTGTCAGGATCCATTCCACATCCGGAACTACCGGTAAGAGAGTAATCGCATTCTATACCCAGGGCGATATGGATCTTTGGGAGGAGTGCTGCGCAAGAGCACTTGTTGCAGCCGGAGCTTCCAGAGAGGATGTTGTCCAGGTTTCTTACGGATACGGTCTTTTCACCGGAGGTCTCGGAGTTGACGGAGGAAGCCGTAAGGTAGGATGTATGACCGTGCCCATGTCTTCGGGTAATACCGAAAGACAGATCATGTTCATTCAGGATCTGAAGGCATCCATCATATGCTGTACTCCTTCTTATGCCGCATATCTCGGAGAGTCCATGAAAGAGATGGGACTTACCGCTAAGGATATCCCTCTTAAGGCAGGAATCTTCGGTGCCGAGGCATGGAGCGAAGAGATGAGAAAAAATATCGAGGAGACACTCGGTATCAAGGCTTTCGATATCTACGGACTTACCGAACTTTCCGGTCCCGGAGTTGCATTCGAGTGCAGCGAGCAGAAGGGTATGCACATCAATGAAGATCACTTCATTGCAGAGATCATCGATCCCAAGACTCTTGAAGTTCTTCCTCACGGAACTCAGGGCGAGCTTGTTTTTACCGCTATCGATAAGAAGGGCTTCCCCATGATGAGATATCGCACCAGAGATATCTGCGTGCTTTCTGAGGAAAAGTGCAGCTGCGGAAGAAGCTTTATCCGTATGGCCAAGCCCATGGGAAGAAGCGATGACATGCTCATCATTCGCGGAGTTAATGTATTCCCTTCACAGATCGAAACCGTACTTCTCGAGCACGGCTATCAGGCAAATTACCAGATCATCATCGATCGTGTAAACAACACAGATACATTTGATATTCATGTAGAGATGACACCTGAGATGTTCACCGATAATGTGGCTGAGATCTCAAAGGCTCAGAACGAGCTGATGCAGGGACTTGTAAATATGCTGGGCATCAAAGCAAAAGTTACACTTGTTGCACCCAAGAGCATTACCAGAAGCGAAGGAAAAGCCGTTCGCGTCATCGATAACAGAAAGATCTGATAGGAGGTACCTTTATGAGCGTTAAACAGATTTCAATTTTCCTTGAAAATAAACCCGGAAAAATGTGTGAGGTATCCGAAGTTCTTGCAGAGCGCGGAATTAATATGAGAGGTATCTCTCTTGCGGAGACCGAAGGTTTCGGTATCGTAAGAATCATTGTTGACGATGTATATGAAGCTACAACCGTTCTTAAAGACAATGACTTTTTAAACAAACTTACAAGTGTTGTAGTGGCCGAGATTCCCGATATTCCCGGCGGATTAAGCCAGATTCTTAAAGTATTTGCTGATGAGAATATCAATCTGGCATATATGTATGCACTCTCTGCGGAAGGTCCTACAAACAAAGCATACATGGTCTTTAAAGTTGATGATCACAAGACTGCTCAGGCTGCACTTACCAGAGCGGGAATAAGAGTTGTATCACAGGAAGAGATTTCATCACTGTAATCTATGGAAAATAAAACCGGAAAAAACAAAATGAAGAGATTGCTGTCATATACCAAAAAGTATATGGCTGCTGAAGTTTTTGTGCTTATCTTTGCGCTTCTTTCGGTTGCGTTTTCTCTTTATATTCCCGTACTTACCGGAAGGGCGGTTGATCTGCTTACACCCGGAGTGGGAAATATTGATATGGATGCGGTCATAAAAGCCGCATCAAAGGTCGGCATTGCTGCACTTATAAGTGCTTTTTTCCAGTATCTGATGAGTAAAGTGGGAAACCACATCACTTATAACGTGGTTCGTGATATCAGAAACGATGCCATGAACAAGATTCAGCAGTTATCCGTATCTTATCTGGATTCTCACAGAACCGGAGATATCTTAAGCAGAATGATAGCCGATGCGGATACTTTCGCAGACGGTCTTCTCATGGGATTTACACAGCTCTTTACAGGTGTGATGACAATTCTCGGCACACTTATCTTTATGCTGAGACTCAATCCTTTTATCACACTTCTTGTAGTGCTCATAACTCCCATGTCACTTCTTGTTGCCAGATTCATAGCAACAAGATCACATTCTCTTTTCCTTGCACAGTCCAAAGCAAGAGGCTCTCTGACCGAACTTACCGAGGAGATGATCTCTTCACAGAAGACTATCAGACTCTTTTCATATGAGGATGATGCAAGGAAGAATTTCAATGAAGCGGATGATGCACTTTGTAAAGCTTCACTTAAAGCAATCTTTATCTCAAGTCTTACCAATCCTTCTACCAGATTTGTAAACTCCTGCGTATATGCGCTGGTCGGTATCGGCGGAGCACTTTATGCTCTTCGCGGAGGCATTACTATCGGAGGGCTTACCGCGTTCCTCGGATATGCAAGTCAGTACACCAAGCCTTTTAACGAGATTTCCGGAGTTGTAACTGAATTCCAGAATGCGCTTGTATGTGCGGGAAGAATATTTGAACTTATCGATGAGGACAGTGTCATTGCCGAAGCTGCGGATCCTGTTGCTAAGGATGAAATAATCGGTGACGTTAAGATCGATAATGTTGATTTTTCATATACCGAAGACAAGCCTCTTATAGAAGATCTTAATGTGGATGTTAAGAGCGGTCAGAGAATAGCCATTGTCGGTCCCACCGGTTGCGGTAAAACAACCATCATTAATCTTCTTATGAGATTTTACGAGCCTCGTGACGGTAAGATAATCATTGACGGAAGGGACATCCGTGAGATATCCAGAAAGGATCTCAGGAACTGTTACGGAATGGTTCTTCAGGAAACATGGCTTAAATCAGGTACCATAGCGGACAATATACGAATGGGCAAACCTGATGCAACCGATGAAGAAGTTATAGCCGCTGCAAAGGCTTCACATGCACACGGTTTTATCAAGAGACTTGAAAACGGCTATGATACGGTTATCGGAGAAGAGGGAGAAGGC
>JAEEGL016178138.1_pt1 | contig 15018 bp, 12 predicted proteins | sample 9134231 | NCBI WGS metagenome assembly JAEEGL01 (sample SAMN16246548, study PRJNA631951) | gut metagenome | biome: gut microbiome; feature: rumen; material: fiber-attached | host: Bos | place: Iran: Karaj | collected 2018-10 | reverse complement strand
GGTCTCGATGCCGAGTGACAGCGGCGTAACATCCAGCAGGAGGGCGGCCTTCACGTCACCCGCGAGCACACCGCCCTGGATGGAAGCGCCGATGGCGACAACCTCGTCGGGATTGACACTCTTGTTGGGCTCTTTGCCGAAGAAGTCGCGGACTATCTCCTGGACCTTCGGGATACGGGTCGAACCGCCGACCAGCAGGACCTCGTCGATGTCGGAAGCACTCAGCTTCGCATCTGCAAGAGCCTTGCGGCAAGGCTCGATGCTCCGCTGGAAGAGAGCGTCGGAAAGCTGCTCGAACTTCGCACGGGTCAGGCTGCGCACAAGGTGTTTGGGCACGCCATCCACCGGCATAATGTAGGGCAGGTTGATGTCTGCGGAGGTCTGGCTCGAAAGTTCGATCTTCGCCTTCTCAGCCGCCTCTTTGAGACGCTGGAGCGCCATAGGATCCTTGCGGAGGTCGATGCCGCCGTTCTCGGATGCAAATTCGCCTGCCAGCCAGTCGATGATGACCTGATCGAAGTCGTCACCGCCAAGGTGGGTGTCACCGTTGGTGGAACGCACCTCGAAGACACCGTCTCCGAGCTCGAGGATGGAGATATCGAAGGTACCGCCACCGAGGTCGTATACAGCGACCTTCATATTCTTGTTCTTTTTGTCAAGACCGTAAGCGAGAGCCGCGGCCGTAGGCTCGTTGATGATACGCTTCACATCGAGTCCCGCGATGCGTCCCGCCTCCTTGGTCGCCTGACGCTGGGAATCGGAGAAGTAAGCCGGCACGGTGATGACCGCTTCGGTGACATCCTGACGGAGGTATTCCTCGGCCGTCTTCTTCATCTTCTGAAGAATCATCGCGCTGATCTCCTGCGGAGAATACATCTTGCCGGAAATCTCGACACGCGGGGTGTTGTTCTCGCCACGGACGACCTTGTACGGCATCCGGCTGACCTCGGTCGTAACCTGGTCATAGGTCTCGCCCATAAAGCGCTTGATGGAGAAGACGGTGTTGTTCGGATTGGTGATGGCCTGGCGCTTGGCCGGGTTGCCGATCTTCCGCTCTCCGCCTTCGGTGAATGCAACGACCGACGGGGTGGTCCGCTGGCCTTCGTTGTTGATGATGACGGTCGGCTGGTTGCCTTCCATCACAGCCACGCAAGAGTTGGTGGTTCCAAGATCAATTCCAATAATTTTACCCATAATATAAAACTCCTATTTTTAATTATTCAACGTTTTGCCGCAAAAAGCGACGCCACGCAAATATCCAATCCTGTGCCAAGTAGTTTTTATGCCAAATTGTCAGTATATTTGCAGGGAAAAACTGACAGAGATGGTTTACAGGACACTTTCCGCCGCCGAAAAGGCTGACATCGCCGCACGCATCCTCTATGAGGACAACCATATCCTCGCCTTTAACAAACGCTCCGGCGAAATCGTCCAGGGCGACAAGACCGGGGATGAGCCCCTCGCCGAGACGCTCAAGGCCTTCATCGCCGACCGCGACAGCAAGCCGGGCCAGGTCTTTATGGGCGTCCCACACCGGCTCGACCGACCCGTGAGCGGCATCTGCCTCTTCGCCAAGACCTCCAAAGCCCTGGAGCGCCTGAATGCGATGCTTCGCGACGGCAGCATCCACAAGACCTACCGCGCCCTGTGCTGCAAGGCTCCCGCCGAGAAAACAGCCACCCTTGAGAATTGGCTTGTCCGAAACGAGAAGGCCAATAAATCCTTTATCGTCCCGGAAGGCACCCCCGGCGCCAAACTGGCCCGTCTCATCTACACCCATATCGGCGACACCGAACGCTATCATCTCCTGGAAGTGCAGCTCCTCACGGGACGGCACCACCAGATCCGGTGCCAGCTCGCCGGCATCGGATGTCCCATCAAGGGCGATCTGAAATACGGTGCGCCACGCTCCAATCCGGACGGCGGCATCTGCCTGCACGCTTACCGGATCGAGTTCACCCACCCCGTCCGGAAAGAGCCTGTCACGATCACGGCATCTTCCGCACCCGGTCACACCATACCCTGGGTGTCACTCCCGTAAACACCTTGAACACGGCGCAGAACGTCTGCACGGAATGGCAGCCCGACATCATCGACAGTTCCACCACCTTCAGTGACTTGTTCTTCTTGAAGAGTTCCTGGGCGTACTGCACCCGGTACCGGTTGACAAACCTTCTGAAATTGTGCTCCGTCGATAGGTTAATCGCCTTGGAAACATAACTCTTGTTGGTAAAGATTCCCTCCGCAAGGTCCGAGAGCGAAAAAGCTTCCACCAGGAACGATTTCTTGGTCTCCATAAACCGGCAGCACTTCTTGTAAATCATATCGTAATACTCCTTTTCCGCTTCCTTGGAGAGCGGCTTATCCGACCTTCGGACCAGCCGCTCCAGCGGATAACAAACAAACCGGGAGGCGCTGGCGACATATTGCCAGATAAACAGGGCCAGCAGCCCGCCGCCCGGAATCAGCGCCCAGAACTTCCCGCCCGGGAGACGCGACATTCCGTCGACAAACATTTCTCCCACCAGCAGCAACCCGCAGTTACGCACCCGGTACCACAGTTCCGCCATCAGAGCTGGATGGATGTCACAGAGGATATCCATAGACTTTACCCACAGATAGACGCCTACGCCGGAAAGGACCGACGTGCAGAGTACCGTATAAAAGAATACGCACTCGTGCAGGGCCGTGGATTCCCATCCCGCAATCCGGGGAAGGGCGAACACCGCCAGAGAAAGCCCCGCGAGGAGCGGCGAAAGAATCCACTGACGCCGGGGCGGCTCAAAAGACATCGGCCCCGTCAGCAGCAGCACGAGCGCACAAGCGATGGCGTCCGGCAGGAAGGGCCACAATGTCCCGTAAAGGAAGAAGGATTCCGTCAGCAGAGGAATCACAAGCGCCAGGGCGGAGAGCCGCAGCGTCCTTCCGGAAGGTTTCTTGAGTTTTCTACGGTCGGTCGCGACTCCGATCAATGCCCAGATGGCAAAAGCCAAAATAATCAATGCTTCCATCATACAAAAAGATTTAGAGGTTGATTTGAAATTGTGCTAGCAAAAAAATCCATAAAACACTTCAAAACAACCCCTTCTGTCTGGCAGACACAAAATTCGGAGTACAATTATAAAAGAAAAAATCCTCTTAAAACCCGTTTAAGAGGACCCGCAGAAAAATAAATTTATGTTTTTTTAACTTTTTGTGTGTTTCTTTAATTTTTTGCGCGTTTTTTTAATTTGATGGTATCGAAACCTTTCCCGTAAACGCCGTTGACAGAGGACACGGAAAGGAAAGCCTCGGAGTCGATGGCCTTGATGTAGCGCAGCAGGAGATTCAAGTCCGACTTGCGCGTCACGACCATCAGGACCTCGGTCGGCTGCTGTGTATACCAGCCCTTCCCGTCCAGCACGGTGACGCCGCGATGCAGTTCGTGCGCGATGGCATCCGCAATCTCTGCATATTTCTTCGACAGGATAAACAGCTGGACGCTCTGCTTCGATCCGGAAATATACATATCGATGGCATAGCTGCATACCGTCACGAGAATCAGACCGTAAACAACCGTCGTGACTTTATCGGCAAACGGCATCAGTTCCATCGTGTCGCCGGTCTTGACGTAGGAAGGAATAAAAAGCGAAGAAAGGATGATCACGACATCCAGCGCCAGGATCACCTTGCCAGGAGAAACGTTGCGATACTTGGTATAGACCAGGGCAATGATATCGGTACCGCCCGTGCTCCCCCCCTGGGAAATGGACATCCCGATGCCAACGCCCGCCATAATGCCACCCATAATGACTGACATCAGCTTGCCGTTCTTGATGGCAAGCGTGTCAATGATCTCGTAGGGAATCCATTCCGGCAGGAAGATGAGCGCCGCCGAGACGAACGCCACCGCAAAAATAGTCTTGCCGCCAAAGCCCTTTCCGATAACCAGGAATCCGACCACGAGGAGGATGGCGTTGATGACAAAGTAGCAGTAACCCGCCTTCACGACGCCACCCGTAGCATACTGGATGATGGAACTGATACCCGTTACGCCGCCGGAGATAAGGTTGTTCGGCATCAGGAATACGGTCCATCCGCCCGTATACAGGAGGAGTCCGACGATCATAATCGCGTACTCCTTGACGAAGGTCCAGAAATTACTCTTGAGGGTCGACATTTTTCTTCTTTTTTTCTATGCCTGCCTTGATTTCCTCGAATCCCTCCCCGTAGACGCTGTTCGCCGGGGAAATGGACAGGAAAGCCTTGGGGTCAAGCCGCTTGATGACTTTGTTCAGTTCGTGGACCTCGCTCTTGCGGACAATCACGAGGAGAACGTCCCGTTCCACCTTGGTATACCAGCCCGTCGCCTTCAGGATGGTGGCGCCCCGTTCCATCGTGTTGTTGATGTAGTCGGCAATTTCCGGATACTTCGAGGAGAAGATCAGCATCTGGACGGTGGATTTCTGACCGAGGATCACAAAATCGAGCATAAACGAGAAGGTCAGCATCGAGATATAGCCATAGACCACATCCTGGAAGGTTTTCCCCGGGATGAGAAGCAGCGAACCGATGACCGCGACGTCGTGGATGATGTAGACGGTACCGGGCGTAATGGGCCAGAAGCGTCCGAGAATCATCGCCGCGATGTCGGTTCCGCCGGTGCTTCCTCCCCGCGAGAGAATGATGCCGATACCGATACCCTCCATTATGGAGCCGATGATCGGAACGAGGATCTTTTCGTCCAGATACAGGAAATTGCCTGGAACGGCCTGCAGGGATTCAAAATGGGGCATCACCTCGAACATCAGGGACGACACGGCAATGGCATAAATCGTCCGGAAGCCAAAACTCTTGCCCAGTACGAAAGTCGCGGTGATAATCAGCACCGCATTGATGGCGGGGAAGGTGTAGGCCACCTGCAATTTATCATTCGTAGCATACTGCAGCACGGCGCAGAGACCGGTCAGGCCACCGCTTGTCACCTCGTTCGGGAGGAGGAAGGAGGTCCAGCCCATCACGAAGATGAGACAGCCCACCGTCATCATGAAATAATCCCAGAGGATACCCCCTATTTTCTTGGCGTTGATCATTTCACGACGATATTAACGATGCGGCCCGGAACAACGATAACCTTCACGATGCTGCCGTCACCCACATATCTGGCCGTCTGCTCCATCGAACGGACCGCCGCCTCCACCTCTTCCTTCGACAGGCTCTTCGGTAGATCGGCCATAAAGCGGGTCCTGCCGTTGAACGAGACCGGATAGGTGCAGGTATCCTCGACCGTATAGGCCGGGTTGTACGCGGGATAGGTGGCATATGCCACGCTGCCGGAGTGCCCGAGCTCGTGCCAGAGCTCTTCGGTGATATGGGGGGCAAACGGGGAAAGCAGGATGACCAGCGGCTCGAGAATTGCGCGCTTGGAGCATTCACCGAGCTCGGAAAGGGCAATCATAAAGGCGCTCACCGTCGTGTTGAACGAGAAATTCTCAATATCCTCCTGCTCCTTGCCGATGAGGGTGTGGAGAGCCTTAAGCTCGGCCTTGGTCGGCTCCTCGTCGTTGACGAGGAAACGCTCCCGGTCCCAGAACAGGCGCCAGAACTTCTTGAGGAAGCGGTTGACCCCGTCGATGCCCTTGGTATTCCAGGGCTTGCTCTGCTCCAGTGGACCGAGGAACATCTCGTACAGACGGAGCGTATCAGCACCGTAGGTATCGCAGACCGTGTCGGGATTGACTACGTTGTACATCGACTTGGACATCTTTTCGATGGCCCAGCCGCAGATGTATTCGCCGTCCTCGAGGATGAATTCCGCGTCTTCAAAGTCGGGCCGCCACGCCTTGAAGGCCTCCGTGTCAAGCCTGTCGTTATGCACGAGGGAAATATCGACGTGGATCTCAGTGGTCTTGTACTGATCCTTGAGCCCCAGGGAGACGAATTTGTTGGTCCCGACAATCCGGTAGACAAAATTGGAGCGGCCCTGGATCATTCCCTGATTGACGAGCTTCCGGAACGGCTCGTTCTCGCAGACATAGCCCAGGTCGAAGAGGACCTTGTTCCAGAAACGGGAATAGATGAGGTGCCCCGTCGCATGCTCCGTGCCGCCGATGTAAAGGTCAACATCCCGCCAGTAGCCATTAGCTTCGGCAGAAACCAGCGCCTTGTCGTTATGCGGATCCATATACCGGAGATAATAGGCGCTCGATCCGGCGAATCCGGGCATCGTGCTGGTCTCCAGCGGATATCCGTTGTACGTCCAGTCTGCGGCGCGGGCCAGGGGCGGATCGCCGGCCGCTGTCGGCTTGAATTCGTCCACCTCGGGGAGCGTCAGCGGCAGCGCCTCCTCCGGAAGCGGCGTCGGGATACCGTCCTTGTAGTAAATCGGGAACGGCTCGCCCCAATACCGCTGGCGCGAGAAGATGGCGTCACGGATCTTGTAGTTAACCTTGCGGTGCCCGATGCCGTGCGATTCCACATAGGCGATGGCGGCCGGAATGGCCTCCTTGACGCTCATTCCGTCGAGGAAGCCGGAATTCATCATAATGCCTTCCTTGGCGTCGAAACTCGCCTCGCTGACGTCCGCGCCCTCGATGAGCGGGATAATAGGCAGATTGAATTTCCGTGCAAAAGCATAGTCGCGGCTGTCGTGCGCCGGGACGGCCATAATGGCGCCGGTGCCATAGCCGGAAAGGACATATTCCGAAATCCAGACCGGAACTTCCTTGCCGGTAAGTGGATTGGTGGCATACGAGCCCGTGAAGACGCCGGAAACCGTCTTGCCGGCAATCCTTTCCCGCTCGGTCTTCTTCTTGACCTCGGTCAGATAGGCCTCGACGGCCTCCTTGCACGCAGGGGCCGTGAGTTTCTCCACCCATTCGCTCTCGGGGGCGAGCACCATAAAGGTCACGCCGAACACCGTGTCGGCCCGGGTGGTGAAAATTGTCATATCGTATTCGGCGGAACCGTTACGAACCTTGAACACCATCTCGGCACCCTCGCTGCGACCGATCCAGTTGCGTTGCATTTCCTTGAGGGAATCGGACCAGTCGAGCCTGTCCAATCCATCCAGGAGCCGACCGGCATACGCCGACACGCGCAGCTGCCACTGCGTCATCTTCTTCTGTTCCACGGGGAAGCCGCCCCGGACGGAATAGCCCTCCTTGACCTCGTCGTTGGCGAGGACAGTGCCGAGTTCCGGGCACCAGTTGACGAACGTTTCGCCCTGATAGGCCAGGCGGTAATGCATCAGGACATCGGATTTTTCCTTCTCCGAGAAGGCGTTCCACTGCGCCGCCGTGAAAACCGGAGCGTCGGAAGCTGCCGAATCCACGGCCGCACTACCGCCCTCCGCAAAGGCTCTCACAAGGTCTTCAATCGGGCGGGCCTTATCCTGCGCTTTGTCATACCAACTGCCGAACATCTTGAGGAAAGCCCACTGCGTCCATTTGAAATACGCCGGATCGCAGGTGCGGAACTCCCGATCCCAGTCGTAGGAGAAACCAATACGGTCCATCTGCGAGCGATAGCGGGCGATGTTCTTCTGCGTCGTCACCTCGGGATGCTGGCCCGTCTGGATAGCATACTGCTCCGCCGGCAGGCCGAAGGCGTCATAGCCCATCGGATGGAGGACATTGAAGCCTTTCAGCCGCTTGTAGCGCGAATAGATGTCGCTGGCGATATACCCCAGCGGATGCCCGACGTGCAGCCCCGCTCCGGACGGATACGGGAACATATCGAGGACATAAAACTTGGGCTTGGACGGATCCGTCACTGCCTTGAAGGTCTTCTCGGCAGCCCATTTCTCCTGCCACTTCTTCTCAAGAAGCAAAAATTCGTAATCCATATTTCAATATTTCTTCTTTTTCTTTCCAATCTTGTAGCCGTTGATGCCGAAGGAGGCTTTCTTCTCCAGGCGGAATTCCACCGGGAGGGAGAGCGCGACAGGCACCTTCTTCCCGAGATACCGGCCGGGCTTCCATTTGGGCGAGGCCGCCACCACCCGGATGGCCTCCTCATCCAGTAGCGGATCCACGCTCCGGCTGACATGCACATTCTTGATGTTTCCCTCTGCATCGATGATGAAATCCACCATCACACGTCCCTGAATTCCGTCCCGGACTGCTTCCTTGGGGTATTTCAGATAGGGATACACCCATTTCTGCAGGAACACGCCCGGATCGGTCGAATTGAGGAACATCGGCCTCTGGTCGCATTCGTAATAGGACATCAAGCCTTCCGCGGCACGGAATCTCCCTTTCTCCGCCGTGGGCAGGAAGGAAGGTGCGGGGCCATTGATAAGGTACTTGCTGAAGTTGTAGAGGTATTCCGTCTCTTTCTCCAGCGAGGCGTAGTCAATGATCGACTGGGTATCCTTTTCCGTATCGTGCTCAGGATAGCGCCCGGTCGTAAACAGGACAGATGGAATCTGCTTGTCGTAGAAGACCCGGTTGTCGGACGGATAGGGCTCTGCCGCCGTCAGTTCGGGGGTCATGGGATTGAGATCGCCGGCTACGACGGAAAGGATTTCATTGAGGTCGGCATTGGAAGCCGTGTAGGCGTAGAATCCGGTATACCCCGTCCCGAGCATATCCAGATTGATCATTGCGTCAATGTTGCCCGCATCCTTGAACGCGCGATTGAGGAAATACCAGCTCCCGGCAAAACTCTCGCGCGAAGCGCCGAAACCGACCAGCAGCACCGATCGCCTGAGCAGGATCCGGTTGGTCTGGAGCATCCGGCCCAATTCCAGCAGCACGGCCAGGCCGGAAGCGTTGCCGTTGGCACCGTAGTAAATCCGCTCGCGGGGGTGGCCGTCCACCGTGTAAGTGTCGCTGCCCAGATTGTCCAGCCGGGCGCCGAGGACGATAAAGCGGTCGCCCAGCGTCCTGTCATACCCCTGAATATAGGCGATGACGTTGCAGGATGTAAGCGTATCTCCACTCTCGGTCTGGATGCCGAAAGAATCGCCTCCCTTGGCCGAAAGGACGTCGACACCATATTTCTTAAAGACCGTCTCCATATATTCAGCGGCCGCGATCTCTCCTTCCGAACCAGCCTTCCGACCTTCCAAAGAAGCAGCGGAAAGCGTCCGGACGTGCTCCTTGAGGGCGGAGACGGTCTCGCTGTCATCGAGATCGTCCAGCACGGTGCCCGGCCGGAATTGGGCGCTGAGCCCGACCGCAGAAAGCAAAAAGACGGCTATGATGGCAAATCGTTTCATTGTTCTCATCGTTTTTCCATAATCCAGGCGCCTTTGGGGCAAACGCCCTTGGAGACCAGCTGGCGCAGGCTGCTCCGCGCCTCGGTCCGGTCTCCCGTCGGGCAGAGCCCCACGGCCCGGACGCCGTTCCAGTCGACGATGCAAGTCTCGTACCCCATCCGGCGGTAACGCTCGGCCGACCGCTCCGCGTGCCTGGGCTCGCGGTAGCACCCGGCGACAACCAGATAGCTCACATCCTCCGACCGGTAGATCAGCTCCTCCGGCAGCACATCGGGAAGGACAGCCTCCGAATCGGCCGGCTCCTGCTGCAACGTGTCGGAGGGGAATGCCTCCTGCAGGGCCGCAAGCTCATCCGAGGTGGGCCTTCCGGCCAGCGCACGCAGGAAATCGCATCCTTCCGCAAGCAGAAGGACGGCCAGAAGCGCTATGACGGCCGGCATCTTCATCGCCAAATCATAAATCTTACAAAATTACTCAAAAATTTTCATATATTTGTAGATATGAAACTGAGATTGGTTTTAATCGCCGCCTTCACCCTGCTTTCCGCCTCGCTGGCGGCTCAGATCAAACGGCCCTGGATTCCCTTCGAGGACTTCTCCTTCCGCAAGGACACCGTCTCGGTCGTCCTCGTGGGCGACCTGATGATGCACGGCCCACAGTCGCGCGACGCCTTCCGCGTCTACAGCCTCTCCCACCCTGGAGCCGACAGCTACAACCACGACCATTACGACTTCACTACCTTCCTGATGCACATCAAGGACCGCATCTCTTCGGCCGATCTAGCCATCGGCAACCTGGAATTCACCCTCGCAGGTCCGCCCTTTACGGGATACCCCTCCTTCTCCGCACCGGATTCCTATCCCGAATACATCACCTCCTGCGGCTTCGACGTCCTCGTCACCGCCAACAACCACATCCTCGACAAGGGTTCTGAAGGCCTTCGGCGAACCATCCGCACCTACGACCGCCTCGAAGCCCGGCACAACGTCGTTTACACCGGCATCTCCGCGAGCAAGGCCGAAGACGAGGCCCGCTACCCCATCTTCGTCATCGTCAAGGGCGTCAAAATCGCCATTCTCAACTTCACCTACGGCACCAATTCCGGCGGCACCTCCCTCTGGCCCAAGGTCAACCTGATGCGCCGCGACGACATCTCTCGTGCCCTCGCACGAGCCAAAGCCGGCAATCCCGACATCATTATGGCCATTCCCCACTGGGGCGTCGAATACCAGCACCGCCACAACCAGGATCAGGGCGAAATGGCCCGCTGGCTGGCCCGTAACGGTGTCGACGTCATCGTCGGCCATCACCCGCACGTGGTGCAGGACATCGAAATCCTCAAGGTAACCGGGGAGGACGGCCAGGTCCGCGAAGTGCCCGTAGTCTATTCGCTCGGCAACGCCGTTTCCAACCAGAACGACCTCCCGGCCCGCCTCGAGGCCCTCGTCAAGATCAACATCGCCGTGCACGGCACCCAGCACAAGGTTGTCCCGGCCCCCGAGGTCACCTTCCTCTGGTGCACCAAGCCCGGAATGGTCGAGAGAAGCTACAGCGTCCTGCCCGTGAAGGAATACATCGGCCGTCAGGACGTCTGGAAAGTGAAAGAGGACTACACCAATATGGTCAATACCTACAGGCAAGTCAAGCAGAAAACCGGCATCGAAGACTGATATGAAGAAAACCCTGCATCTGGAAGCCATCGACCCCGTCGAAATCTACGGGGCCGGAAATAAGATCCTGGACGAATTCTGCCAGTATTTCCCGCACCTCAAAGTTGTCGCGAGAGGGTCCGAAATCCACCTCGACGGGAGCCCGCAGGATATCGCCGACTTTTCCTCCCGCCTGGAGCAGCTCATAGACCGGCGCCACCACAAGATGAACCTGACGGTATACGACGTGGAGGATATCTTTGACGGTGAATCCTCCCCCGACCGCTACCGCCTCGACTCCGACGCCGTCATCGTCCACGGCACCGACGGGCGCGCCATCAAGGCCCGCAACGCCAACCAGCAGGAGATGGTCAAGGGATACTTCGAGAACGACCTCCTGTTCGCCATCGGCCCGGCAGGCACCGGCAAGACCTACATTGCCATCGCCCTCGCCGTCCGCGCGCTCAAGAACCGTGAGATCCGGAAGATCATCCTTACACGCCCCGCCGTGGAGGCCGGCGAACGCCTCGGGTTCCTCCCGGGCGACCTCAAGGAGAAGCTGGATCCCTATCTCCAGCCGCTCTACGATGCGCTGGAGGATATGATTCCGTCGCGGAAACTGCAGGAATTCATCGCCGACGGCACCATCCAGATCGCGCCCCTCGCCTATATGAGAGGGCGGACGCTCGACCGCGCCTGCGTCATCCTCGACGAGGCCCAGAACACCAACCTCGGCCAGCTCAAGATGTTCCTCACGCGAATGGGTACGAGCGCCAAATTCATCGTCACGGGCGACGCCACCCAGATCGACCTGCCGCGAAAAGGCGACTCAGGCCTTCTTAGGGGAATGGCATTGCTGGAAGGGTTGAAGGGGGTCAAATGCATCCGCTTCACGGAGGACGACATTGTCCGTCATCCCCTCGTCACCAAAATTGTCAAGGCTTTCAGTTCGCTCCCGGCCCGAGATACAGGCGAAGAGGACGCATCGCCTGCTGCGCCTTCTGCTTGAGGGCCGGATCATCCGTCGCTTTTTCGCAATCCTCCAGGATGCCGAGCGCATCCCGGAAACACTGCGTTAACTGCTTCTGCAAGGCATTGAAGGCCTTGTCATCGCCGGCGGGCAACGCCTGGGCCTGATCCAGCAGGGAAAGCCCCTCCCGGTATTTGGCCTCCCCTCTCGCGAGTTCATCCCAGGCCGCGGCTTTGACGGCCGCCAGGCGCTCCTGCTCGCGAAGAGCGGCACGTTCCCGCTCCGCGACAGCTTCCGCCACGCGAAGCGCGGCCGGATCAGGCGTCTCGCAGGGCGGAGTGGTTGAAATCCGCGCAGCCTGGAGATACCTTTTCTCCGCCTCTTCCTCCTGTCCGAAAAGAGTAGCCATCTCGGCGAGCATCCGGCATTCACCGGAGAGACGGGAGAGTCCCTCCGCCACAGCCCCACGGCAACTCCCCTTGCGATCGGACGCAAAAGCATTGGCATACGCTTCGAACGCACGTTCCAGCACGTCCACGGTATCCAGCACGGGCTTTGTCACCACGATGGCGACGAGATTGCCATCTGCATCAAAGCAGATGTCCTTGTCGGAATAGACATTCTTATAGACGCCGTCCAGACCCGTCGGGGCCATAATTTCCCGCGGACGCTGCCCCCGGACGGCGAGGGTACGCACGGAATTCCCCTCTCCGCGGATGAGGTTGGAGAGGGGAAACCGATAAGCGTCTTCATACGCCTGCGCAAGACGCATCCAGTCGGAGGACTTTCCGGTCTTTGCGGCTTTGCGGGAGGCGCCGGCCACGACCTTCCGGAGCTGATCCGCATCCTGGTAAGAATGGGACTGGGCATACGCCCGAGGGACCAGCAGCAGGGCCGTAACGGCTAAGACGAGGATGCTACTGAGCCTGGAGCTGCTTGCAGATCTCGTCATACTTCTTGTGAAGCTCCAGATACTCGGGATTGGATCCGCGGAGCTGGAAATACACTTTCTTGAGGAGGTCGGCCGAGGCGAGCTTCATCTCCTTGCGGGTGGTCACCTCATAGCATTTCTCGAGCGGCTCGAGGCTCTTGGCCAAAGTCTCCTTGCTGAATTTGTCCACTTCGTCGTATTTCTTGTAGTCGCGCAGGTCGATCTGGGCTTTTTCCTCTTCGATGGCATTGTACCAGTCGCAGTAGAGACGGCCGGTGGCATAGAAAGGATAATCGCCCTTCGGATTGATCTCAATGGACTTCTGGTAAGCGGCAAGCGCATTCTCGCGGTTGCCCAGCTGCTTCCAGATGTCGCCCTCTACGTCATACAGACCGGAGTTGTCAGGCATCTGCTCCTTGGCTTTATCCAGCAGCTTGATGATGTCCTCGGGATTGCCCTTGGTCCAGAGATAGAGGTTGATCAGGTCGGTGAGGATCTGCGGGTTGTTGGGATAGAGTGCGAAGCCGTCTTCCAGATATTTCTTGGCAGCAACCGTGTCCTTCAGAGCCATCGAGACGTTGGAGAGAGAAGCATAAATGCCACCCTTCGAGGACTTGTCATAACCATATTGCAGTGCCTTCTCGTAGCAGGCCTTCGCATTCTCGTAATCTTTCTCCTCCACATATGCCAGACCGGCATTGAAGAATGCAGAGGTATCCAGACGCTCGCTGAAAGGAGAGACCGAGACATTGCCGGCCTTGAGGAAAAGCTCAGCCGCCTTTTTCTTGTCACCGAGGATGAATGCCGTGTAGGCATCGTTGAAATAGGCCTTGTCGATATCCGAGATCTTGGCGACGATATCCTTCTTCTTTGAGCCCTTCACATCCAGTTCTCCAGCCTTGGAATAAGCCTGGAAAGCACCGTCAAGCGCATCCACGCTCTTCCCCAGCGCAGGCTTCGTCACATTGATCATCTGCAGACGCCCCTGGGCGAAATAGAGTTCCTTGTCCTTGAAGACCTGCTTCTCGTAAGGAACGCCGCCGAGGGTGACGGCCTCCGTGGAGATCGGCTTCTCGCCGGACATCAGGATCTGCATTTCGGCAGCCGACATTCCCATCGGAATGGCTGCGGTGGGTTTCTCATAGGCATCCCAATAGGCTTTGCCCAGATTGAGCCAGGTCGCCACTTTGGTGGCTTTCTTGGCATCCTCGGAAGCAGCCTTTGCCTTCTCGACATTCTTGACGAGGGCGGACTGCGCAAATGCCAACTGCATACTGCATGCAAGAATGGCAACAATGGTCAGAATCTTTTTCATCACATTAAAAATTATTCGTTTGTATTCTCTTCCTGTTGCGGCTCCGCCGAAGGGGTCTCTTCCGTTTCCTCGGAAGAATGCTGGACCACCGACACGGCCGCGATTGCATCATTTTCGCGGATGTTGATGAGCTTTACGCCCTGTGCGGCGCGTCCCGTCACCCGGATGGTGCTCACCGGCATCCTGATTGTCATTCCCGAGCGGCAGATGATCATCAGGTCATCTTCGTCGGTCACGTTCTTGATCGCCACGAGCGATCCGGTCTTCTCGGTTATCTGTATCGTCTTCACGCCCTTGGCGCCACGGGCGGTCTGGCGGTATTCGGCCGGATCGGAACGCTTGCCAAAGCCGTTCTCGCTGACGACCAGGACCTGCCTGCGCTCCGCATCCTCCGCCTCGGGATCCTGACAGACAAAACCGATGACGAAGTCCCCTTCATCAAGATTGATGCCACGCACGCCGGAGGACATCCTGCCAAGCGGGCGGGCGTCGGTCTCATCGAAGCGGACGCAGCGGCCGCCGTTGGCTGCAATCATCACGTTGCAGCGGCCGTTGGTGAGGATGGCTTCGAGGAGTTCGTCGTCCTCGCGGATGATGATGGCGTTGACGCCGTTGGTGCGCGGACGGGAATATGCCTCAAGGACCGTCTTCTTGACGATACCCCTGCGGCTGACCATCATAATGTAATGGTTGTTGATGAATTCCTCGTCCTTGAGGCTCTTGACGTTGATGTAGGCCTTGACCTTGTCGTCGGCCTCGATGGAGAGGAGGTTCTGGATGGCGCGGCCCTTGGAGGTACGGGTACCTTCCGGAATCTCGTACACCTTGAGCCAGTAGCAGCGGACCTTCTGGGTAAACAGCAGGAGGATCGCATTGGTTTTGGCGATATAATTTTGCTAGATGAAGACACCCTCGCAGATAGCACAGACTATCAAGCTAAAGTCAGTGAAG
>JAEEGL015219400.1_pt1 | contig 15018 bp, 35 predicted proteins | sample 9134231 | NCBI WGS metagenome assembly JAEEGL01 (sample SAMN16246548, study PRJNA631951) | gut metagenome | biome: gut microbiome; feature: rumen; material: fiber-attached | host: Bos | place: Iran: Karaj | collected 2018-10 | reverse complement strand
TTTGAAAAATTTTTAAAAAAAATTGGCACCGATACGTTCCTCGGTGCAACGGATTCACGCTTCGGCGAGAGCGTCAGCGAGCCACTCGGCGAAAGCCTTTTCAGGCTTATCAGTCCAAGTTACGCCCTTGGAGCACTCGACCCGCCACCAGACGGCTTTTCCAGCCTTCCAGACAACGGGGCGAATGGCTTCGCTCCGCAGATAGCTTTCGGCTTCCGCCTTGTCCCAGAAGGACGCTTCCGCATCCCGCAGGATAGACAGGGCGAAGGCTTCAGCCTTCGGACACATTCTCCACATTCCTCCTTCCTGTGACTATATAGTACCACACCGGGCGCACGAAAACAATGGCAAATTTGGGAAAATTATCTACCAAATACAACATCCGGGCCTGAGCGGGCCAGCTTTATTCAAAATTTGGCTCTACAGGCCCGGTCTAGCCAGTGACCATTGACCGGCCGGCCATGTAATAATAAAAACGGGCCTGTAATGGCAAATTTAACTGGCCGGCCTGCCGCAGAGTTAGTCATAACTAACTCAAAGGATGTAAAATTTGGTCTGACCAGATTTTCCATTGTCTTATTTGGTCAGACCCTTCAGTACTCGCACGATTTCGGCGGGTTCGTAAGCGTTCTCGCCCCAAGCCTTGCGGTTTCCTTCTTCATCATCGAAGAGGATTCCACCGCCCGTAGCGGTTTTCTTGTCCGTTCCGTAGGCAACCACTTTGATGGTGTTCCACTTCACGGAAGGGAAGTGCTTTCCGAGCCAAACCCGCTTTGCAGTTTCCACCGCCTTGTGATAGGCGGGATTGTCAACTTTAGCGGTCCAAGAGATGATTCCAATCTCGCAACCGCTCGCCTGTACCTTATTGAGAAGGCGGGCGATATAAGCGGTGTTTCCGAGACCCTTGGCCATATCGTAGGGGCGGGTCTCGCACGCTTTGATGGATTCGAGCCAACCATCGACCCCGTAGAAGTCGGCGATTGTGCCATCCATGTCGAACCAAATCCTTGTCATTTCCTTTACTCCCCCTTTCTGATTATATTATACACCAAGCGCACCGGAATACAATGGAAAATATGAGAAAATTTTCAACCAAAATTTACATCCCATTAAATCCACCCCAAAAGACTAAGAATTACCAACAGCGGAACCGCACTCACACATACTGCAATAATTCCACGAACAGGAGCGCTATTATCAAAATCTTTCAGCATCCACCGAGCGCCCAAAGGTGTAACCATAATCACATCAAACAGAATAATCAGAATCGCAATTACTTCCAATACAGTCTTCATCGTTCAATCCCCTTTCCTTTGATGATTATATTATACATGATACCCACCGGAATACAATTGATTATTTGGGAAAATTTCATACCAATTTATACATCCCACAGATGCCGGCTAAAGGTCAGGAAAGGTCAAACGAAATTTGCCATTCTAAGCGCCTCAAAATAAATCCATCGACCGGCCGGACGAACGATTACGCTTCAGCGCCTTAGAATCGAAAATTTCGTTAGGTACCGAAATATTATACTGGCCAGGACGGGCCGGCCGGAAGGTCAAAGTCAGTCAAAGTCAAAAACGGGCCCGAATTACCCACCTACCTAATAGGTAGGCAGGTATTGCTTTAGCACGCTAAAGCGATAAAGCATAAAAGTGTTACGAAAGTATTACAGCCGGCTGTGAAAAACTTAACACTTTTGTAACAGAATCTTAATCGAATTGTCATTGACAAACCGGTTTCTATCCCTTATAATGATACCGTAAGATAAAGGAAAGGGGATTGACCAAGATGACCAAGACCGAAATGGAAAACGCCTACCGCGCCCTGTCCGCGTCCCATGTGTACGCGCTCGGCTTCGTGTGCGGTGGTCGCCTGTACGCCCAGAAGCTGAGCTTCGCTGAGCTGAGCAAGTACTTCAAGCTCGACCGCGCAAGCTCCAAGCGTGGCGGGTTCGCCAAAATCCGGATTAAGCTGACAAGCGCCGACCGCGCTGAGCTGAGCCAGACCGCCGAGGTTCTGGGAGCTGAGTCCCTGCTGACCGCCGACCCCGCCCACAACAAGGGCGAAAACTTCGAGCGGGAGCTGACCGAGCGGTGGACTTCCGAGACCTGGGTCAAGGACTCCATCCCCTTCAACGTGGCGGGTGACCTGGTGGTCAACGGCGAGAACGTTCAGGTCAAGCTTGACGGGGCTGAGCTGACCAACGAGAAAATCCTCAGCAGGCTGATGGCTTGCTGAGGATGGGGTAAAAATGCCCCACCGCTTACGATATACTAACTATGGAAAGAGAGAAAGGAGCTACTAACATGACATTCCTCGTTTGCTACCACGGCGAAAGCTACCACATCGACATCGAGACCCTCGATGACCTCGCGACCCTTGCTGATAAGTACGGGTGGGTCAAACTGGATATCGACTTCAAGAACATGGTCATTCTGGTCCACTAATAGACCAGACTGGCCATCGGCCGGCCGGCCAGCAAATAATAACCGGCCCGTTGGGGGGGTACTGGCCGGCCTGCAATTTGTTACAAAATTATGACAAAAAGTTCATAAATTCGTAATTGACAAGTCCTCCGGTAGGGTGTATAATAAGGGCACAGAGAGAGGAAAGGAAGGTAACCACCATGACCCGTGAAGAAATGATTCGCAAGTACAACGCCCTCGCAGTAGCGTCCGCCTACATCATCGGCTTCGTATTCGAAGGTATGCTCTACTACATCATGAGCGAACACATCAGCTGGGATTATCTGAAGTACGACCGCATGGCTTCCAAGCGTGGTGGCTGGGCGAAAATCCGTGTGAAGCTGACGTCTGCTGACCGCAAGGGGCTGGTCGCCTGTGGGCTGGCAACGCTGGTCGGCTCGGCTGAACTACTGAACACCGATGATAAGTACAACAAGGGTGAGCGGTTCGAACGCATCATCACCGAAACCCTCACGGGTGAGCGGTGGGTGAAGGATAGCGTACCCTTCAATGTAGCAGGTGACATCACCCTCAACGGACAGGAAGTACAGATTAAGTTCGACGGGGCAGAACTCACCAATGAAAAGACCCTCATGCGGATGACCGCATGAGGATGATGAAAAAATACCGCATCCGATTTGATACTATATATATAGAAAGAGGAAAGGAAGGTAATCCCTATGATGCTCGTGTATGTTGAAAATCTCCCCACTAATGTTGACAAGTACCGCTACCTCGTGGTGCGCGCGGTCGAAGGCAAGGTTTGGTTTTATGGCGCGTGGTACGCGTATCAGGCGAAAGACGCGATGGCCCAGGCTTCTGAGGTCGGTGGTTTCGTGGTTGAGAACCCCGCCAACGACAACCCCTTCGCGGACGAGGATTTCTAATCCTCACCCGCACGGGCCGGCCAGCAAATTGTTACAAAAACTTAACAATTAGTTAAGAGATTTGTAACAAATTTATACTTGACTTCATAATAAATTAGCAGTATAATGATTACAGAAAGAGGAAAGGAAGTAAGGAAGATGAAACTGATGTGGTACAAGGTTCGGCAGTTAGAAAATGGTAAATATGGTATCTATAAATGTACTGCCTGTTCTGAAATGCTTGTTAAGACATGCAAAACCGAACGAGCTGCTAATAATTGGGTTTCATGGCATGCGGAGATGGAGGGATGACCTATGACTAATAATCAACTGTGTGACCTTCTGGGCGCTCTGAGTTGCATAATTATCTTCTTCGGTATCGAGTTGGTTCTCTTTGGAATAACAGACGCCACATGGGCGGTTGCCTTTGGTCTGTTGCTTGGCTTCATCACTATTCATAACTACGATTAAGGAGGAAATGAAAATGAAAATTGTTGTCAATAGGTGCTACGGTGGCTTCTCTGTTTCCGTCGCTTGCGCCAAAGAACTCGGCATTGATAAGTGGGATGCCTCGGACTATCGCACCGATGAGCGACTGATTAAAATGGTCGAGGAGGATGCGGACGGGGCGTCGGGGTACTGCTCCAAACTGAGGGTCGTGGAGATTCCCGACGACAAGACCGACTATGAGGTCAACGAATACGACGGGTATGAATCCATCACCTATGTCGTCGACGGTGTGCTGTATCATGTTTGATACAGCTAACTGGCCGGCCCGCCCAAATTGTAATAAAATTGTAACAAAAATATACTTGATTTCGTAACAAATCTTTGCTATAATTAAACCATCGAAAGGGAGGAATGAAGAATGACCCGTACCTACAAGAAGTCCGCAAGCTACCCCGACCCCACCAACTACCCCCACCACAACCGCCACACCAACCACCGCGGTCTCCGCAAGCGGATGGACAGGCGCGACCGCCGTCGCCTCAACCGCTTTGAAATTTCTGCTTGACAAGCAGAACAACCCATGATATAATAGCACTGTAAGAAAGAGAAGGAGGATTTCAAGATGGATTACGAAGAAATGTTTGAGGACGAGTACGACTTCGAGGACGATGGCGCCTACGAAGATTGGGGTTACAACGAAGACGAGGGCTTCGACCCCTACGCAGGTTGCTACACTTGGGACTGCTGAGAAGGAGGAATGATTATGACCATTACTGTGACTTGCCACTGCCCCATGTGCGGAAAAGTTTCCTTCGTCACTTGCGATGAAGAGAAATACCTCCAGTACGCAACTACCAGTACTCCTATTCAGGAGATTTTCCCCGACATGGACCTCCACACTCGGGAGCTCCTTATCTCGGGGATGTGTCTTCCGTGTCAGGAAGCCTTCTTCGTTGAGGACGAGGATGACTGCCCCTATCACGGTGAATGTGAAAGGTGCCCTTATGAGGAGTGTCCTTGCTGACCTCCTCGAACGGGCCGGCCAGCCGAAAAAGTTAATAGAATTGTAACAAATTTATACTTGATTTTGTAACAATTATATGTTATTATAATAATGTCGAAAGGGACAAGAAAGGAAGGAAAGAAAATGACACGGAAATTCACAGACCACCCCTACGCACAGGCTTGCGTTATTGAATGCGATGACGGATACAAGGCACTTCAGTCCTATGAAACCATTATCATTGAGATTGACCCTGAAGGCTGGCTCCATGTCAATGGACTGTATACGCCCACGACTAAGCGTCATATGGGCTGGTTCATGCGGGAGCTGGGGTTCACCTACCAGCTGGCAAAGCAGTTATACAATGATAATAAGGAAATGAACATCTACACGGGAGAGGTGATTGATTGTGATTAAGGTTATCGTAAGGCGTAACGCACCCAAGGGAAAGCACTATCGGATTACTTGCACTCATTGTAAATCAATTTTTGAATGTGAGCCAACTGATTGCCATAAGGTACCCATTAGTCATGGTACTGTAACAAGCGCAATTCGTTGCCCAGTTTGCAAACGCACTTGCTATGATTGGCAGGGTGGATGTGACGAGTGGAAAGAATTTTATGCAGAGGAAGATGATTGATGATGAGTAATTATAGAGAGTTACGCAAAGAACAAGAACGAGAAGAAACCCGTATCAGCGTCCTTGCTAAGATGTATTGGAATCATGGACAGATGCCCTCTATCGATGACCGTGCTGCAGTCTGTCGATATATCAACGAACACCCCGAAATCTTTCGCGGGGCGGGTCCACAGTGACCCACCCTTGTGCCGGCCCGCCGATTTAACATAATTGTAACACTTTTGTTCTTTTTTTGTAACATAAAATCTGCTATAATAATAGTGTCGAAAGGGAAAGGTAGTGCGAGCAGTACGCTCCTCGCTAACGCCTACTGACGAGTAGGATTCGGAAATAAAAAATAAAAAAGTTCCGAAAACCCTTGACAATCACACGAAAGTGTGATACAATAACAATGTCGGAAGGATAGAGTGACTTCCGAAAGAACAGTGGGCGATGGATTCACTCCCCTCGCAACCGCAAAGCGGTATCGCCCAACTGAACGAAAAAATACTTGACATTCTCACAGAAATGTGATAGAATGAATATGAAAAGAGGAAGGATACCTCACAAACCAGAAAGGGCAAACGCCATGAAGAAAACCATTTACGAAACCATGCTGACCCTCATCGAAGGCAACGAGTCTGCCGAAGCCACCGAAGTTCGTGATGCGATTAACGCTGAACTGAACAAGGGTGCGGAGCAGAAGGCTCAGAACGATGCCCTGTATGAGAAAGCCAAGACCATCGTCATGGACGAACTGGGCAAGGCGACCGAAGCCGTGACCATTGGCGAACTGTACGATGCGGTTGCGGACAATCTGCCCGAAGGCTTCACCAAGGGCAAACTGCAGTATGCGGTGACTCGCCTGTGGAAGGACGAAATCGTCCGCATCGAAGGCAAGGTTAACTCCTACCGCAAGGCTTAATGCCTTGCCTTCGTGGGTGGTCAGAGGCAAGACCTTAAATGTAAGTGCCACTTACAGCCCATCTCTAAAGGGATAGAGGAAACTCTATCAAATGACCGCTCCCGTTTCCTGTGGGAGCGGTCTCCTATTTCATTTTAAGTTAGCCATAACTAACGGGCGGGCCGGCTTATATTATTTTATCCTACAACCGGCCCGCCGATTTAATAAAAACTTAACAATTTAGTAGTTGACTTGTAATATGTTTTATGATAGAATAAGAGTGTGAAAGGGAGGAATGAAGTATGAAGAAGAAAATGGCAGTTAAGACTAACGTTGAAATCTTTATGGGTCAACGTAAGTCTTGGGGCGATGTGAACCCCGTGACCCGTGTGATTCCCGACAAGCGGTTTAAGAAGCCGAAGTATAAGGGGAGGGATTGGGAATGAAATGCCCTTACTGCGGTGAAGAACTGGAACGGTATGAAGTATGGAATGGGTACACTGACGATGATATAGTTGAAGCCGAAGAACATTGGCAATGTACCGATTGTCATCGAATCTTTTTGCGCATGGTTACTTATAAAGCAATTAAGAAAGGAATGTTGGAAGAATGAAACCGAAGTACAAGGAAAAGGAGTGGGACTAATGAATCTCAATTTTGCTCTGTTTAATCTCAACATTTGTCCACATTGGTGGGTATTTGTATTAATTCCATTACTGCCCTTTATTCTTGCAGGTATTATTGCAGGAGTTGTATGGATTGTAGACCGTTATTATTAAGGAGGATTGGGAATGACTCTCAATTATGCAGTCAACAATCGCTTTGACAATGAAGACCATTGGGTATGCTTTCCCCCATTGGTTTGGTGCGTTCCTTTATGCAGTACGCATTAAAAGCAAAGTTGTACGTATGAATAAGGAAATTTGGAAATGAATATCATTTTTTGTAAAGAAATCACCCCAGGTATGATAACACAGACAATAAAGCAGTTCTTCGCAGAAAATAATATTTCAAAATTGACTTCTGTAACCATTATGAACCGCATTATGTCTGATGCCTTTGATTTAGAGACGTGGGAAGACGGAGAAAATCTTGTTAAGGCAATGACCGAAAGGGAAAAAGAAAGATTCCTCGAGGAAATTGAAATAATTATTATTAATCATCTTCGTGATGAAGTTCACAAGCGGTTGTGGGGTTAACTCCCACTAACTGCGCCGGCCCGCCTTGTCATATTTGGTAAAAAACTTTGCCAAATTACTAATTGTTTTTTCGCATATATCTGATATAATATAATTGTTCCAAGGGAATGACTTCCCCTTAAGTAGTGGTAGACGGATACCAAGGCGCAAATGGTAGAACGGAAACGAGCGAACAAGAAAGTGGGTCTCCTTGTGAAAAGCGGTGCTGACGAGCGCCCCGCGACCACGGCATACTTGGTGTGTTGACTTTAAAGGATGGGTTGGTTGCCCACTCCGAGTTTCAAAGAGGAAACTCCACCCACCGCAGTAAGAAGCCTGCGTTACTAAAGATACGGGCAAAAGTAACTTGTTGCACATGACAGGGCAAGTGAAAACCGCACTCGAGACCCGTAGAAACTGCATGAGGCATCGGTCAACAATTTCCGTCCGATGAAGTGCCATCCTCTCAGGTTATGGAAACACCTATAAATCACGGGGTAGCTACCGTGTGACCGTTAGGCAACGGGGTGAGAGATGGGGCGACCTCTTTTTACTGGGATGTACCTTTTGGAGGTGAACTCCGAACGGATGGTCAGGAAGCGTGTAATCCCAACGTGAGAACGACCCAGGCAAGCGCCCCGCCTGTTACGAAAGTGGGCGCACATTTCATAAACATGAGTTAGTTATAACTAACCGCGCCGGCCTAATTTCATTTTAGCCGGCCCGCGATTTAATACTTTTGTAACAAATTTGTGCTTGACTTTTAACATACCCCTATGCTATAATAATAGTGCGGAAGGGAGGAATCCGAAAGATGAGAACGATTTGGTTTGACATGGATGGAACGATTGCAAATCTGTATGCAGTAGAAAATTGGCTTGACAAGTTGCGTGCCTATGATGCTTCCCCTTATGCAGAAGCTGAGGTTATGCTGAACATGAGTCAGTTGGCTCGGTTGCTGAATCAGCTGAAAGTCATGGGATACAAGCTGGGTATCATCAGCTGGCTCGCTCGCAACCCTACCCCAGAATATGACGAAGCTGTGACCAAAGCAAAGAAGGCTTGGCTCGGTCAGCATCTCGCAAGTGTGAGCTGGGATGAGATTCGGATTGTCAAGCACGGAATGCCTAAAGAGTGGTTCATGAAAGCTGATGATGACATTCTGTTTGATGATGAAGAGCAGAACAGGGAACATTGGCTCGGAGATGCCTACGAACCCAATATGATTATTCAGGTATTGAAACAGTTGCTTGGAAAGGTGTGGTAATATGAAGATCGAAGAGTTAACCAAAGCTTTCTGGGTACTCAACTCGCATGGAAATAAAGGTAAGGTTGTTAAAGTTGAAAATGGCTTTATCTTTATCAAACGCGGTAGTAAACTACAAATCTTTTCTATAAAACGATTAGTAGGCGAATATAATAAAGAATATGGCGAATAACATTCGCCTTTTCGAGCCGGCCAGCCAGTTGTACGTACAATTTTGTATACAGTATTTTCTAAAAAATTTTTCTTGACAAAAATCAAAAATTATGTTATAATTATATCAGAGTCAAGGGATAGGAAAATTTCCTACTTGACAACTGAACTCCGATATGATACAATAAATGCGTAAGAGAAAGAAAGGAGATTCCACTATGAATAAGGCTCAACTTGAAACCGCTATCCGCAACCGCTTCCTGTCTTTTATCACCCAGACCATTTCCCAGGAAATGGAAATTGATGCTCTGCCTGTGAGCGCAAGCGAACTCGCTATCCCTTGCCTTGACGAAGAGGGCAACGAAAAGTGGGCGCTGATTAAGGTCAGTATTCCTCGTGGCACTCGGAATGGCGAGGGTGGTTATGACCCCTACGATGGTTACACCGCCGCAGAGGACTACCGCATCGACTGCGAAGAAAAGGCGCAGAAGAAAGCAGATGCCGAAGCAAAGAAACAGGCGAAGATTGCGAAGGATGAAGCAAAACGCGCCGAAAAGAAGGCAGTAGCCGAAGCTAACAAGGGTCTGAAAGAACTCCGTAAGATTAAACTTACGGAGTCCAAAGAGGACACCGATGACTATGCTAAAGAGTATGCACCGCATGAACTGACGGATATGCTTAACTAAGGAGAATTCGTATGATGTATAAACAGGTCAAATTCTGTACTCCCGATGTTGATACCGTAGAGAGCAAGAAGGAAGCCCTAGGCGGTCTCGCTTATTATGAAAATGAACTTGACAAGACTCCGAAATATATTATCTGCGGTTGTTGTGGTGGTATATTCTTCCCCGAAGATTTTGAAATCATTCGGGTGTTCGAATGGCTCCCTATCTCCGATGAAATTCTGGGCGAGTAATCTCGCCCATTTTCTTTTGCACAAGTTGTACGTACAAGCGGGCCGGCCCGCAAATTTAATACTTTTGTAACAATTTAAGGTTGACTTTGGCTTCCATATATTGTATAATATTTATGAAAAGTGAAGGCAACACTACAAACCGAAAGGATTAGTTACATGGAAAAAGACAAGTATTTGGTATTTGATACCGAGGTATGTAACTGCCCCACGATTGATGGGCAGTTAGATGTCGCAAATGGTCAGTTTTATGACCTTGGAATACAAATCGTAGACAAAGATGGTTACGTTTACGATGAGTATTCTATCGTCAATGGTGATGTGTTTTGGGGTATGCCAGAAGCGATGAAAGAAGCATACTTTGCAGATAAGCGACCCCAATATGTTGCGGATATTCTTGCAGGTACACGCAAGGTAATGAACACTTGGCAGATTTATAAGTTAGTTCGTGACCTTTGCGAAGAATGGCATATCAAGGCTTGCGTTGCTCATAATGCAAGGTTTGATATTAAAGTAACCAATGCGACCTTGCGTTATCAGACGAAAAGCAAAAGGCGGTGGTTCTTCCCCTATGAATTGCCCCTGTGGGATACAATGAAGATGGCGAATGACACTATCTGCAAGCAGAAGCGTTACATTGAATTTTGCAAGGAACATGGTTACATGACCAATCATGCAACTCCACAAGTGCGTAAGACTGCTGAAATCCTGTGGCGGTATATCACCGATGACAATACCTTTGAAGAAGAACACACAGGGCTTGCGGATGTTGAAATTGAAGCACAGATTTTTGCCGAGTGCATCCGTCAGCATAAGAAAATGGAACGCCTTGCAGAGTTGGACGAAGGAGATATGTAACCATCTCCTCAAACCCCTCCCCTAGAACCCTTATATATCAAGGGTTCTAGGGTGCGCCGGCCCGCTTAATAAAATTGTAATAATTTTGTACTTGATTTGTAACAAGATTTTTGCTATAATATTAGTGAAAGGAAGGTAGATAATATGCGGAGTTACATTGAAAGAGCAAAGGACTTTATTCATCAAGTTTATCCCTATATCCATGAGTGTGAAAATCCGTGGGATGTTCGTGACCAAATTGATGCTTTCAATGATTGTAATAAGCGTAAGGTAATGGTGGGTAATGGTCTTGCTCGTATTGCCCTTATTACTTCTGACTATGTAGTCAAGTATGATTATGATAAATCCGAAGCCGAGAGCATCGGTGGGTGCGAGAATGAAATGGATATTTATTATCTCGCTATGCGTGAAGGTGTGGAGCAGTTGTTTGCTCCAATCACGCAATATTACTATGAAAGTCGATATTGGTATATTATGCCCCGTGTTCGTGGTATTGGTAGCGGTGGGTGGTATGCCGAACATTATATGACAAAACAGGAAAAAGAGTTTTGTCGCAGACATAAAATCACGGACTTACATAGAAATAACTATGGTTTCGTTCGTGGTCATGTATGCCTTGTAGACTATGCTTGCCATCTTGAAGAAGAAGAAACCGAGGATAGTTACAACTTTTACTATGATAATCGTACACCATACGAAGAAGGAGAGGAAGCATAAAATGTATCATGTAGTATGGATTCCCCGTTCCCCTGTTAAATTCAGCAATAATACCTATTGGCATAGCAAAGAGCGAGCCAAAGATACAATTATCGCGTCCGTTCGTGCGGAAATTGATAAGCGTCGTCGCCCCGAAGAAAAAGCAAATATGGAAGAACGTTGTCCTTTTGATAGTCTTGATAATTGGATTAACGGAATGTATAAATTTATTAGTCTTGAAGATTGGATTGATAATTATTGTGCAATTATAGAAATTAAAATTGAAGATGAACCGTAATATGAGTTAGGCGTGCCTACTCGCGCCGGCCCGCCGAATTGTATACAGTATTCTTTCTGTTAAACACTTGAAAAAGAGTATAACTTCTGCTATAATTATATATGTCAGGAGGGGAAAGGAACCCCACGGAGCATCCTCGAACTTGAAAAAAGTTTGAAAAACCTCTTGACAACAAGCAAATCCTGTGCTATAATAAGGATGTTCCAAGGGGATGAGGGAAACAAGAAATCCTCTCCCCAAGGAAAAAACCCTTGACATCTTCCACAAAATGTGGTAAGATATATATGAAAAGGAGAAGGAAACTCCCCAAACCAGAAAGGATACCCCTATGAAGAAAGGTTCTCTCCAGTCCCTCGTTTCCTTTATCGACTCTATGGATGCTCAGGGTAGTGCCACCGAGGAGATTAAGACCATCCGTGACGAGATTGTTGCGGAACTGAACAAGGGTGCCGAAAAGGCACAGGCGAATCGCGACCTGTACGCTTCTGCCCACGATGTGGTCATGAATGGTCTGCGTGTTGCGGGTAAGCCCGTGACCATTGGCGAACTTTATGACGAGATCGCCGATGAACTGCCCGATGGTTTCAGCAAGGGCAAGGTTCAGTACGCCATCACTCGCCTGTGGGCGGATGAGGTCGTCAAGACCGAGGGCAAGGTCAACTCTTACTCCGTGAAGGAGTAAGCCCTCACGCAAGGGTTTAGAATGGTTATCCTTTGGTTTATCCCGTAAGGGTTCATGCAAGTAAAAGCCAACGTGAACTCCCCATTCTCGTCTGCCCCACGCACGGGGCATTTTTCATTTCCATTTACTTTAACACTTTACCACGCTAAAGCGGGCCGGCATTATCCTAAAACTAGCCGGCCCGCATTTTAACACAATCGTAACAATTTAGTAGTTGATTTGTAACAAATTTTATGATATAATAAATTGTAGGAGGATAGAAAGATGACAGATTATGAACGCCTTAAATGCATGCTCGGACCAAGATTCTATAATCCATCCGATACCCAACCACGATATGCCGAAGATTTTGATACAAAATATCTATTGACAGATGGTACTGTACTATTCGTATTTGACAAGTATGGTAAATACCTATGGTATAAAACTTCTTGGTAATTTATGCTTGACTTTTTATACTACTTGTGCTATAATGGGTGTGTAAGAAAGGAGAGGAACTATGAACGTATACATTAAAAACATCGAAGGTCAGCAGACAGTCCGCTATTTGCCCTTCTTCAAGGCACTGTGGCTTCGTCTGTATGTATTCGCAAGGTATCCCAAAACAGAAAGACCGATTGTGAGGTTTGTAGTATGACAGTAAAACGCATGAAAGAACTTCTTAATCATCTTCCCGATAATGCCGAAATTGTTTATTGGGATGGTGACAATGGCGGTTGGACATGGTTCGATGATATTGAATATACTGAAAAACTTGATGTTTCTGGCTATGGGCGAGAAAAGAAATATCGGTATGGAAAATTTGTTAAAATAATGGATTAAGAGGTTTGCAGTATGAAAGTTTATCAGGTCATTGAATATCTTACGCAGTTCTACAAGGTTAATGGTAGTGGCGAAAATGCCAGCGGTATCTTTTCCAGCAAGGAAAAAGCCAAAGAAGCAATTATCAAACGCCTTTCCGAAGATTACACCACGGAAGAAATTGATAAGATAGATGTATCTTGGAATATTGATACATATGAGGAAGTAGAAGCACCAGAAACAGAACAAATTTTTGGCACTACCTATGTTCTTTATGAATATGAATTAGATGCAGATATTGATTAAGGGAGGATTGAAGTATGAAGAGTTTCAAAGAGTATGTTGAATCCCGTGGTTATGAGAAAATGCCCGAAGGCAATATTCCTGCTATATGGTTCAAGCGGAACTTTCTGCCTATGGTTGTGCGGTGTTCTTGTTGCGAAATGAGCATGGCTTCACCTTCGGCATGGGTGGATGATAATGGATATACCTACTGCACGGATTGTGCGGGAGTTAGCGAAAGCTAACTTCGCCCGGCCTGCATTTGTACGTACAACAATGTATACAGTATTACAACAAATAAATGCTTGACGAATAATATAAATTCTGCTATAATTTATATTGTCAGGAGGGAGAAGATGACCACCTTGGGAAAGGGTGGCTCTACCGAGAATAAACAAGTAAGTGGGTCGTCTGCAAGCGAACACGCGAACGTGAACATCTGAAGAAAAGTTGCAGATTTTCTTCTACTCCCCTTGACAAACGCCGCTAGTTATGATATACTAAATACATCAAAGGGAACGACACCCTACAAACGAGAAAGGATTCACCACTATGAAGAAAGCCACTTTCGAAGCCATCAAGACCGCTCTGACCGCTTTCGGCTATGACAATCAGGAAGTCATGGACGAACTGACCAAGGAAATCAACAAGGGCGCTGAGCAGAAGGCGAAGAACGCCGAAGCCTACGATGCCATCCATGACATCGTGCTGAATGCCCTGACCTCTGCTCCTGCGACTGTCGCCGAGATTTGGGAAGCCATCGAGGACGAAGTTCCTGAGGGCATCACCAAGGGCAAGGTGCAGTACGCTCTGACCCACCTCTGGGGCGATGAAATCGTCAAGGTCGAGGGCAAGCCGAATGGCTATCGGAGGGCGGTTTAATCCGCCTTCCCCCTCCCTGGTGGGCGCTTCTTGTCCTTGTAACTCAGTGTTAAGCGCCACTGATCACGGCGCAGAGGTAGAGAACCCTATATGGGCGCACGCGGGTTCAAGTCCCGCCAAGGGCACACATTCCCTATTCTTCCTTTCCTTTCTGCCCCACACAGGTGGGGCACTTTCTTTATCCAAATACTTTAGCACTTTAGCGCGGTGAAGCGGGCCGGCGAGTTTAACAAAAATGTAATAATTTCGTTATTTTTTTGTAACATATTTATGCTATAATAAGTATGTCGAAAGGGGAAGGAATAACCCCATAAACCAGAAAGGATTCCAAAAATGGAAGCGAGTAAATACGAACTGACTTACGCCTGTGCAAAGTATGCTATTAACGCAACACGGAATGTTGATGCGGTAGTCAATATTCTGCGTGAAGCATCTACTCCGATGACTTGCAAAGAAATCGGAATCATGATGTGGGGAGATGCCTATAAACGTTTTCCTGAAAAGGAAGTAGGTCTGCGACCCTACCTTGACCATAAGAAGGAGTATCATAATCAGAAGGCTTGTGAGTTGACCGCAGACCTTGGTCATATTCTTAGTAATCTGTTGGATGCCAATCTGATTAAGGTTACCAAGGAAAAGGGCGAGCCCTTTACTATCGAAGTAGAACGTTACGTCAACATTGTCAATGACGAAATCTG
>JAEEGL015213383.1_pt1 | contig 15018 bp, 7 predicted proteins | sample 9134231 | NCBI WGS metagenome assembly JAEEGL01 (sample SAMN16246548, study PRJNA631951) | gut metagenome | biome: gut microbiome; feature: rumen; material: fiber-attached | host: Bos | place: Iran: Karaj | collected 2018-10 | reverse complement strand
TTAGATAATAAAAGAAGAGATATTTTATCAGAAAAATTTAAAGACAACAATTTATTATTTAGAAAGCCAAATGAATACACAGGAAAATATTATGAAAAAGAATTAATTTCAAATTGTCCAGTAAATTTAGCATGGGAAATATTAATAAATCCAGATACTAAATTGGAAAGTTTAGGGAGAAATTTAGGTTTTTTTGAAACTTATTATTTAGATAGAGGAGATTTGGATTTAGTGGTAGTAAGACCAGAAAATTGGAATAAGAATATTCCTAAATTTTACTCGGATAGAGATTATAGTAAATATTTATTTAGTGAATTAAATGAAAACGATTTAAATGAGTTTCTAAATGATGTTAATAATTGGACAACTGATCCAACTGTTTTTGAAGTTAATTTTATTCATCCTTTAAAAAAAATGGTTGTTGGACCTGATAGAATAACAATGAGAAATATAATGAATGTTCATTTTATTTCCCCTTTAAGTTTTGAATTAGATTATCAAAGTTTTGGCTCAAATTTTCCTTTCACTGATTGTTTTGTTAATCTATCAAATTATCAATTTACTGGTGAATATAAATTTAATCAAAAAAAAGGTATTATGGAATTTAAAACTTTTATTACCACAAGAGCAGAAATTGTTTTTATCAAAAGATGTTTATTTGAAAGTATGGTTAAAAGCGAAGGATATAAAACTATTGAACAAGATATGAAATTTAGTACTTTTGATAAAATTAAAACAACAATGGAACAATATTCTATTGATGAATATGAAATGTTTATTAAATTAAGTGAAGAAAATATTAGAAAGAATTTATATAAGTATAAAGGAGACAATATTGATTTTGAAGAAGAAAAAGAAATTGAAGAAGATAATAATAATAATGAGAATGAGAAAGAGAATGTAATTAATGAAGAAAATAAAAATATAGAAAAAGAAAAAGAAGATATAAAGGAAAATGAAATTAAAAAATTAATAAATGCTATAAATAACAATCCAAATAAAAATATTATTTTAATTGTTATAATAATATTAATATTTATGATTTTTCAAACAATAAATAATTCATCCTCTTTTTATCAAAAATTAATAAATTTAATTATGATATTTATCATTGGATTTTTCATGTCAAAAATGATATTAAATCAAAATAAGAAAGAATAAACTACATTTTAAATAACTTTAATTAAATATTTTAAGTATTATTTTAATCAATCATTTAAAAAATTATTATAATTTAATAAAAATATAAATTATAGTTGCTTGTTCATAATATCAATAAAATTTAGATAAAATATTAATATATCAAAATTAATGAAAGAATATAGAAAATTAGCCCTTGAAAATCAAATTACTTCAATGCTTAATCAAGTAATGGATGAAGAAAATAATAATCAAAACAAAGAAAAATTATTTTTCTCAGAAAATGAAGAAGAATTAGAAGAAGAAACAGAACCAAATAATTTAAAAATTAATCATCATTTAAAAAATAAAAAAAGAATTCAATTTAAAGAAGACCAAGAAATGATTCATAATATTAATTCTACTAATTCAAATAATCGTTTTATTAGAAAGGGTCAAAGAATGGATAAAAAATTTCAAACTGTCAATTCAAATAATTCAATTATATACAATAACCCATATTATTATAATAATAGAAATTATTTTCAAACCCAAATTATACATAATCCTTTTAATTTCAATAGTAATTTAATTAATGGAGTTTCAAATAATTTTTATATGAATCCAAATTTATTAATGAATAATAATATAAACAATAATTTATTAAATAATTATAATAATTTTCAAAGAACAGAAAATAGAAGAAATACTTATGATGCAAAAGCAGAAAATGATATTAAAAGAAATGATATAAAAGATAAAAAATTTGGTTCTGTTAAATTTCCAAAAGAAACAAATTTTAAAGTAGAAATATTAATATTTGAAATAAAAAATATTTTACATAGAACAGATAAAATAGACCATTTAATTTATGGTAAAATTCAAGGAAATATTGTAGATATAATAAAAACACATAAAGGAAGTAGAATATTTCAAAATTATTTAAAGAATACACATAGTGATTTATTACATCAAATTTTTTTAGAAATAAATCCTTATTTAAAAGATTTATTAATTGATCCATATGCAAATTATTTTTGCAGAAAATTTTTTACTTTTCTTAATCAAAAAGATAGAATAGATTTTTTAACTAGTATAGAAAAAAATTTAATTCAATTAAGCTCAAATAGTATAGGAACTTTTCCTATTCAAGGTATAATAGAACATATTGGATCAAAAATCGAAAAAGATATTATTATAAATACAATTAAAGATAATATTCAAGAATTATCTATTAATCCTTATTCATGTCATGTTATTGAAAAAATATTATCTTGTTTTGAAGGCCAATATATATCTTTTATATATGATTTTATTCAAGAAAATTTTTTATTTTTAGCTTATAATGCAAATGGAATCTGTTTAATTAGAAAAATTGTTTCCTTTACTCATAAAAAAACATTACATGAATTTATTAAAAAAATAGTGGAAGAAAATTCAATGGAATTAATTATTCATCCTTATGGTAATTATGTAATACAAGAACTTGTTGAAAGTTGGGATTTATTTGAAGTAAAAAAAAGCTTAAATTTATATAAAAATAAATTAACTTCATTATCAATGGAGAAATATTCTTCTAATGTTATGGAAAAATATATTGAAAAAAGCGATGATATTCTAAGTGAATATATTGATGAAATTATTAAAAGTGGAAAAATTAATGAAGTTATGAAAAATAATTTTGGAAATTTTGTGATTCAAAAAGCTCTGAAATTAAGTTCTGGGGAAAATAAAAGAAAATTAGTAATTGAAGTAAGTAGAAATATTTATAAATTAAATGATAAAAAATTAATTGTTAAATGGAGAGAATTAATTATGCAAGATTTAGAAAATTTGAAATGAAGAATTTATATTTTGGAAAAATAAAAGTTAATAATCTTGGATATATAAATTATTTATGTTTTATGTATATATGTAAATTGCTTTATAATTGATTAATAGTATTAAATGTAAAGTAAAAATGGATATTATGTAGAAATTTATATAATGAAAGTATTATTATCTTATAAATTATTGAGGACTCATTTAAATAAGTTTAATGAAGTTTTTATTTTTATTTATTTATTATTTAATTAAATTAAATTACTAAAAAAAAATGAACACTGAAAAATTAAGTGATATACATAGAATTTTTAATCAATTTCAGATTGAAAATCCAAATTCTTTTTCTTCATTAATGGTATTTTTGAATAATGAAAATATAGTTAAAGATAGGAATATTCAAGATTTTTTAATACATGCATTTATAATTAGAAATCATCATTTAAACTTCAAAGAAAATTGGTTAATTGTGAAATTTATTTTTATAAGAGATTTCCTTCATAATGATGATTTACAAAAAAATAATTTAATATCTTCGTTTCTTTACATAAATTATATAGATAATTTAAAGAAGTTTATTTTGAATGATGATTATATCAAGAATAAATTAGAAAATGATATTGAAGTAATTTTTGACATGAGTTGTATATATAAATGTTTATTTAGAGAAAGTACTGAAAAAAATCACATTCAAAGAAAGTTTTTTCTTTTTTTTCAATTAATATTAGAATTAAAAGAAAAAATACTTTTATCAAATAATTTAAGTTTATATAATATTCTAAAGGATATACAAAAATTTGAAAAAAAAACAAAAATAAAAAAATTTGAATTTAAAAATGAAAATAATTCATTAACAAAAAATGAAAATAATAATATGTCAAGTGATATAATAATGAATAGACCATTTCTTATAGAAAATTCATTATCTCAAAAACTTGAAAAAATAATATTAAAATGTAATTCCACAAGAATAGAAATAAATGAATTATTATCTTTTAATTTTTTTAAACAAAAAATAAATGAATTATTTGCTGAACATACTATAAAAAAATTAGGAAGTTTTGCTCTTGGTTTATTCTATTCTATTGATAAAATAAAATATAATATTGATTTAATGTTATTTTATAATGTGAAAAAAACAGAAAATAGGATTAATGATTATAAAACAATAATAAAAAATTTATCTTCAATTCAGGAATTTAATTTTAACTTTTCAAATTCAAACATCGAAAACAAAGAATACATTCCAGTTAAATTTAAAAATAAAAGTATTTCAAATAATAAAATATTTAATTTAAGAATTTACTTTAGTAATCAACTTTATTGGTATTCTTCCACCATAATAGAAAAATTATATTTAATTAAAAATATTAGAGCCACTCATATATTTTATTCTCAAATATTAATAGAAAAAATTAACTTTTTGAAAAGTAATTTTGAATTAATAATATTAATTTTAAATTTTTTAAATAATAATTTCCATTTAATTAATGAAAGAAAAAAAGAAAAATTTGTTTATTTTAAATGTGAAGATCCTTATAATAATTCTTCTTTAACAGAAAATAATATTATTCTATTTTATCCTGAATTTGAAAAAGAAGTTCTAAATAAAATTAATAATATTGATATGACCAAATTAATTTTTGAATTCGGAGATTTTATGAATAATTATTTTTCTTATCTTTTAAATCAAAATAGTGAGAATGAAAAGAATAATTTAATTTTTGATTTTGATGATTTTAGGAACGAAAATTTTATTTTTAATAGAGGAAATATTGATAATAGATATATTAATTTGAATAAACAAGAACTTCAAGATTTTAAAAAGAAAATAAAAAATTTTAATTATTATAAAGGGAATATTTTAGATTAAATTAATTTATAAATTTTAGAAAACATTTAAAACATTAGAAAATATAATTTCACTTTTTTCTTTATTTTCTTTAATACTAAAATACCACAACTAAATATTTATTTTCTTTGACAATTAATCTTTCTCCTTCATAAATATTTAAGATTTAATGTTTTAATTGTATTTAACTGAAAGAATTTCCATTTTATATTAAATGATCTTCCTAATATTCCAAAAGCTTGTTTATTATCCTTATATATTTATCATTGTTTAAAAAATGAATATAAAATGTTTTAATTATTTAATTTATTCTCATAATTTTCAAAAATGATTAAATAAAACAAAATAAAAATAATAATTATTAATTAATTTAAATAGTATTTAAAAAAAACCTATCTTTAAAAACAAAATTAATGGACTTAACAACAACATCCCTTTTTCTTTTTTTTTAATTCATTTCTTTTAATTTGGATAATTTTTTTAGCAAGAATTTCAAAAGCTTCTTTACAATTGAAATTAGTTTCTGCAGAAGTTTCAATATATTCACAACCCCATTTATTAGCTAATTCTTTTGCTTGTGAATAATTTATTTTTCTTTCATTATCTAAATCTTGTTTATTTCCAACTAATAAAATAGGGCAAACTTTTCCATTTTTAATTTGTAAAATTCTTTCTCTTTTATTTATTAAAGCTTTAAAACTTTCTTCATCATTAATTGCAAAAACTAAAAGAAAACCCTCTCCAAAATTTATCCAAGTATCTATTTTATTTTGATATTCTTCTTCTCCTCCTGTATCTAATATTTCTATGTTATATTTATTTTCATCTATTTTTGCTATTGATTTATATTTATCTTCTATTGTTGGATCATGTGATTTTGGAGCATTATAATTTATAAATCTATATGTTAAACATGATTTTCCTACTATTGACTTTCCTATTAAAGATATTCTTATTGGGGAGTCTAGAAATTCTAACTAAATTTTTTTTGTTATTTTAGATTTTTTATACTTACTATGTCTTTTTCCATCTTTTATATAATTAATCCAAATGAAAATTATTTTATTGTTTAACTTTATTATTTTTTTTAATAAAATTATATATTTAAAAACTGTTTTTTTTGATTCAATTAAATAATAAATGTCAAACGACTATTTTCAAAATAAATTTAAAGATCAAATTCAATTTATGGGTAAAGGAGGAATATCTTCTATTCAGTCAAATCAACCAATCCAACCATATCCAAACAATAATAATTATTATATACCTCAAAATAATCAAAATATGATAAATATGAATATGAATTATCCAGTTGTTTTTCAACCCAACCAAATGAATTATGGAAATCCAAATTTAATTCCTAATCAAATGAACATAAATAATCAAAACAATGTTGATAATAATTTTTCAGGTTGGGCTGAAATATATAATAAAGAACAAAAAAATAAAAAGCAGAATAAATATTCTTCAAAAATAAATAATAGAATTAAAAGTGGAGGAGAAATGATAATGAGAGGAAATAAAAATAAAGAAGGAAATGAAAAAAATAAAAATAAAAGACAAGATAAAGCTGTAACACCTCCTCCTCAAAATAATAATACTATTAATCAATATAATCAATTTCAAATGAATTATATGAATCCACCAATGATGATGAATAATCCAAATTTTAATCCCTACAGTCAATATCAACAAATGATAAATCCAATGAATAATTATTTAAATAATAATAATCTTAACCAAATAAACATGAATAATAATTTCAATAATCAAATTCCAATGAACAATTATAATATGAACAACAATTTTAATCAACAAATACCAAATAATAATATTAACCAAATAAATATGGCAAATAATAATAATAATAATGAATCGACAAAAGTAAATAATTCTGCAAGAAACAGTAAAAATTATCATTTTATTGAATATAAACCCTATACATTAAAAGATTATAAAGAATTAACAAGATCAAAAATTATAATGGGACCTTTAGGAGCAAATATAGGAACAAAAGAATGGGAAGAAAAAAAAGCAAAAATGAAAAGAATGGAAACTTATTCAAATAGAATAAATCAAACACATAAAGGAATAACTAAATTAAAGAAGGATTCTCCTAAAGAAGAAATTGAAAAAAATTTACAATTAAAAAAAGAAAATAGTCATAGATATAGAACATATGAATATGGAAAATTAATAAGAAATGTAAGAGGAAATTATACAAATTCAAAAATGAGTGCTATAACAGGAAATAATGATAATTATTACAAAGATTTAGGAATTATAAATGAAAATGAAGAATTTAAGTTAAAAACTGGAGATTTAAATATTATTAATATTCAAAATAATAAAGATGTTGATTTAAATGATCCTAATAATTTTATGCCTTTAATTAAAGATACTGAAAATATTAATGATACTATTCATAAAATAAATACTCCTTATAAAAGTAATGTTTCTAATTTTGAAGTAAATAATAATTTTGATGAAAATAATAATAATAATCAACCTTCTTTACAATCTTTAATTCAACAAAATGAAGATTTTAAATCAAAAATTGATGATATTAAGAATTCTTTACTTTAATGATTTTTTATATATAATATTGTTAATTTTAAAAAATATAAAAATAAAATAATTCTATTTTTTGAATTACTTCTTTAATTTTCATTTTTTCTAATTCTTTTCTTATTAATATATTCAAAAACAATAATTTCCTTTATAACCATTTCTTAAATCTTGGATAGTTTGTACTAATATTTCCATTTTTTTCATTCTCTATTCTTCCATTAATTTCAATTTGATTTGGAACTTATTAAATCATTAATCTTATATAAATCTAATTTATATATATTTAATATTTCATTTCTTTCATTCTTTTCTTAATTTTTCCATATTATTAATTAATTGAATCTCTTTCTATTTTTTCTTTTTTAAGTAATAAGCTATTTAATTCTATTAATTTAATAAATTTTATCTTTGATTTATTTTTATTCTTTTAGTATAATTTCTTCATATGAAGTAAAATAAATTATAAAGATTCTTAATATTTACATTTTCAATTTAGTAATTATCTCTATTTTTTGATTATTTATATATTCATTGTTAAAGGTTTTTATGTATTATTTAATGAATTATTTTTTCAATGCTCCAACTTTGTTAAAACATCTTTTATTGAATCTAATGTATCTTCTCAATTATCCATAAGAATTTAAATATTTTTTTGGGATTTATGATAGTATTATTGACTAAACATTGTAAATTTTTTTTTTTTTTACTCACACTCATTTTAATTATTAATGCTTAAAAAATAATTAATAAACATTAAATTTTATTAATTAAATCATTAAAGAAATTTAAAAAATAATTATATTTTTTTTTTAAATATGAAAAAAAAATAAAAAGGAAATATGAATTTAAAAAAAACAAAATAAAAAACAACACATCTTCATTAAATTACAATTCTTAAAAAAAAATTAATTTAAATAATTCTTTAATATCTTTTAATCGCCTTATAATCTCTTGAAAAAAATTTTATTGTTTTAAACTAAATAATTAATTAAAAAATTATTTTTTTCAAAAAAATATAATTTATGGAAAATAAAGAAAATTTAACTTCAAATAATATTCAAACAGATAAAGTAAGAGAATGTGTTACAAATTTATTCTTTTATAGTGAAAATGGTAATTCAAAAAAACTAAAAGAATTAATAGAAAATAATATATATTCAACACAAACACTTAACAAAGCATTTAGAAAATTAATTTTTAAATTTGAATTTCAAAATCCCGAATATGAAAAATGTATTCATATCTTAATGAATTTAAATATAAAGATAAACTTACAACTTCCAAAAGAAAATTCTACAATTTTAATGACAATTTTAAAAAAAGGAGATATATATTTAATAAAAACAATATTAGAATATTCAAGAACCAAAGAACAAGATAATGAATTTGAAACAATAGATTTTAATATAAAAGATAAATATAATAGAAATGCAATTCATTATTTATTTATTTATAATTTCCTTGAAAGTGATGTAATTGAAATTTTTGATTATTTACTAAATAATTATTGTAAAAACGATAAAAATTTATATGAAAATATAATTTCTTTACTTGATACTCCTGATGGAGAAGGAGATGTTCCTTTGGGAATTTGTTTAAAAAAAGGATGGTATGTTATGACTTTAAAATTAATTAAATTTGTTAAAAAAAGACATGAAAATAATAAAAAAAATAATTTACTTCATTGTGCTGTTTTAGGTCCTCAAAATTCTATTATGTGCTTAAAAATTATATTATATTATTGTAAAGTTGATGATTTAAAATCTAAAAATGATGATTATTTAACTCCTTATCAATTAGCATATAAAAATGGATTTTATCAATTAAGTAAAATATTAAAAGATTATGAAAAAAATTTTGACAATCAAATATACAAAGAATCTTTTTATGAAGAATCAAAAGACTATTTAAAACAAAATCATAATGATTTAGCTATCAGAACATTAAATTATTTTAATAAAGGATTATATGAAAAATGTATTGTATATTTGAAAAACTGTCAATATTATCAATATTATAATGAACCAGGTTATGATGATAGTAAAATTGATAATTCTTCTCTAGAATGGAATTACCTTTTAATTCGGCATAAAATACTTTTAAATTCAGAAAAAAAAAATAATAATTATTTCTCAAACAAAAAAAAAAAAATAAAAGATCTTGATTCTAAAAAAAATAAAGAATATCAAAATAATAATTCTTTCTTTCCAAATCAAGAAGAATTTAAAAATTTTTTTGATAAAAATTTATATAATTTTAATATATGGAATTCCAATAAAGACATTAATAATGAAGAAATAAACGATAAATTGGCAAAAAGGTATTTGTTACTTTATAATAAAGTAGTCTTTTATTTAAAAAGTGGTGATTTTGATTCTATTTTTTCAACAATATATTTATATATAACAAATGAATTTCCAAATGATGAAAAAAAATATTATCAATGGATAATTTATGTAAGCTCAACATTAATGTTAATTGAAATTTTTATTTATATTGATTATAATGAAATTGCTGAAATGTTTTTAGAATCTTTTGATATATTTATAAATACAAAAAAGAAAGACTATTTCTCTCTTTCTTATTCTGAGAATGAAAGAAAAATTTTTGAATATTTAAATGATAATGAAATTATGAATCAATTTTCAAAATATTGGATTGAAGTTTTATGTTATAATAATCTATTAAAAATGATGATAAATATTAAAAACTCAAAAAATTTCTCCATACAATATAAAAGACTTATTAAAGAATGTCAATATATAAATGAATTAAACATTTTTAGAAGATTAAAAATGTTATATATATGTTTAAAAATACAAAAAAATTATTATTTAAATTATCAAAAATGTTTTAAATATTTACAATTATTACAAGAAAAAGATATGGATATTTTTTATCATAATTCATTAGGAATTATAAATTTAAAATTGAAAAATTTTTTTATAGCAGAATTTCATTTTAGACAAGCTATAAGTATTTATAAAAATGCCCTTACCATAAAAGGAAAAAATTTTGATTTTAGAATAAATTATGTTTGTTCAATAGAATTTAATATAGCTCTTACTTATTTTTATCAAGGAAAATATATAGAAGCAAGAGATATTTTATTAAAATTATCAAAAATTAGTCTTATGAAAAATAATTACAAAACATGGTTTAGATTAGGATTATGTTCTAAAGAAATAGAATTGAGTAAACATTTAAATAATTCAAATAAAATTATTAATTCTTCAAATATAAATATTATTAAAGGTTATACACAAGAAGAAAATAATGAAATTAAAACAGAGAAAGATTGCATTAGTATTGATTTTGAAAATGACAATGAAAATAAAGATTCAAAAGATGAGGATTCAAATGATGAATTATATAAAGACTTTTTAAAAGACTATAAAAATAATTATGAATCTGAAGAAGATACATCTTTTAAAAAAAATAATTATTCTATAAAAAGAATAATTTTAAGATGCACACATAATGCCAATAATCCTTTTAAAACTTCTATTTATTTAAATGAATCTATTAATTCATTTAAAAGAGTTATTTTTCTTTCAAAAAAAAATTTAAAGAAACAAGAATCCATTAAAAATTTAATTGAAATATATTATAATAGAATTCCAAAAGATAAAGGTGATAAGGAATTTCCTTTAAATTATAAATTAAGAATTAATATTAATATTTTATGTGAAACTTATTTAAATCTAATTTTTTGTTTTTCTTTAAGAGAAGAATGGAATGAAATTATAATTACAATAAAAGAATTCAGGAAAAGAAATTTGATAATTTCAGAAGATATTCATATAAGAATTGAACAATATGAAATTGAAGCATATATAAATTTAAAATATTATGATAAAGCCAAAAATTGTATTAAAAATAGTTTAGACAAACATAAAGAAATGATTCAAAATTTAAATCTTAATTATTATTCAAAAAGAAATAATGAATTTATAAAAGAAATTTATTATAAAATAAATTTATTTTATGGATTAGCTTTAATAAATATAAAATTCAGGAATTTTAAAGAAGCTGAAGCAAATATAATGAAAATTTTTAATTTATTTTCAAAAAAAAATGATTTACCTAATTATTTTATTGATTTAATTATATATATAAATTTAATAAAATTAGGAGAACCAAATATACAAAAAAAAGATAATATTAGATTTAAAAATAATATTTTAAATATGATAAAAATAAGAAGAACTAATATAAAAAAAAAAATAAATGATTATTAATTAATTTTTTAATTATTTATAAAATAATTTTCAATAAATGTCTATTATTCAAAAATGGATTTCGAGCTAAATAAATATTGAAAATGTAAAAATTAAAGAAGTGAAGAAAATTTAATTTTAAAAATTAAATAAAAATTCTTGATTTTTCATAATATAAAAACATTAAAAAAGAAAATTGAATTGAAATTCAAAAGTAAAAAATCATCTAATGGAATATTTTATTTAGAAAAAAACCTTATATAAATTAATTAATACTTAAATTATAATTTTTATTTGGGTGAGTTTAACGTTTTAAAAAGCAATAACTTTTTTTTATATAATATATTGTTTTAAACATTAATAATTACAAAATAAAAAAATACTTTTGAATAAAGTATTTTTATTTAACTAAATTCATTAAATTTAATTTTGAGTATCAATAATTTTAGAGTTTTTAATATCTTTAATAGTAGTTTCTAAATTTTTCATTGTCATTTCATAACCATAATCTAAATCTTTTTTCATTGAATTTTGATCGTCATCAATGTTCGAAATAATTAAATTGTTATTTAGATTATCAAAAGGAAAAATATCAAAATCATTAAAAAGAGGGAAAACAATATATGAATTATTTTCTTCATTATTAAATTTAATTGTTGAAGAAAAATTTTTTTTATCAGATAAAAATATACTTTTTTTCTTATTCAAAAAATTCACAGGCGATTCTAAATTATTTTCAAGATAAATTTTTTTAAAATTATTATCTGAATTATTTTTATTAAATTTAGATGATTTAAAATATTTTTGAATGAAGTTTATTTTATATAATTCATTATTTTTATAATTAGAAGATATTAAAGGATGAATTTTAAAACTATAACTTATATTATCTTCATCATCATAATCATCATTAAGAATACTCATATTTGAAATAGTTTTTTCTTTTGATTTATGATTTGAAAATATTTGAAATGTATTTGTGCCCTTTTTTGAATTATTCTGAGTTAAAATGTTTTTATTCTTTAAGGTTTTTGGTTTTTTGAAAAGATTTGAAGAAACTTTATTAATATATTTTTCCCTTTGTTCTGGATTGTTAAGAATATTTGTTATATCTTTTAACATCTTTACTTTTTAAGTGATTTTTTTATTTAAATTTTAAATGTAAACAATTATTAGAAAATTCAATAATAAATAATTTAATTTAAAAAACCATTTTGAAGATGTTATTTTTTAAAAAGAAAATTAAAGTAGAATATATTCTGCAATATATCTAAAAAATTATTTTATTTTGAATATTTCTTAAATTATTTATTTTTAAGTTTTAATAATAAAAAAAGAAATCACAAGATATACAATACATTCTTCTTTATGAATTATTATTTTCACAAATTTCAAAATAATTTATTATAATTAAAAAAAAATTTTATAAAACATTCCAAAAATTTAATTAAATATCTTGAAAAAATAAATGCCTCCAAAAAAAAGTTCAAATGCAAACAATAAAAAAGCAGAGAAAAAAGTAGAAAAAATAGTAGAAGATAAGACATTTGGATTAAAAAACAAAAAAAAATCAGCAGCAGTTCAAAAATATATAAAAGGTATAGAAAACGTTACCCGTCAAAAAGTAGGTTTAGGAGTAGAAGACAAATCAAAAAAATATGCAGAAAAAGCTGAAAAAAAAAAAGCAAGACAAGAAGAAGCATTTTTAGCTTCATTATATAAGCAAATAACAGCAGTTAAAACACAAGAAGTTCCAGAAGGACAACAAGCAAAAAATATATTATGTGAAAATTTCAAAAATGGAAATTGTACTTTAGGTGATAAATGTCCTTTTAGTCATGATTTAAATATAAATTTCAATCAAGGAACTTTTGATATATATACTGATTTAAGGAATGTAAAAAGTAAATTAAATGAAGAACAAGAAGTAAATAAAATAGCAGAAGAAAAAGAAAAGAAAAAAGGAAGAATACCTCAATCAAATATAGTATGTAAATATTTTTTAGAAGCAGTTAAAAAAAAAATTTATGGATGGAAATGGGAATGTCCAAATGGAGATACATGTCATTATAGACATTCATTACCAAAAGGTTATATATTAATTACTGAGAAAGATAAAGCTCAAGAAGATATGACTATTGATGAATTTATGGATTTAGAAGAACAAATTGATGAAGAAAGAGCTAGAATAAGTGAAAATGGAACTAAAGTTACTGAAGAAACTTTTAGAGAATGGAAAAAAAAAAGAGATGAGTTTAGAAAAGGAGAAAAAGATGAGCAAGAAAATGATAATATGAAAAGTAAATTAACTGGAGTTCAATTGTTTAAAAAGCAAGCTGATTTGTTTAAGGATGATGAAAATGCTGAAGATCTTAAAATTGATAATGAAGAAGATGAAAAAGATAATAATGAAAATAATAATAATATTAATGATGGAGATACAAATATAAATGATGGAAAAGAAAAAAAAGATAAAGAAATTAAAATAAATGAAGAATTATTTAATGAAGAAGATAATTTAGATGAATTAGATAAAATTATTGATGAAGAAGATGATAAAAAAGATGATGATAAAGAAGATGATAATAAAGAAGATGATAAAGGAGAGGATAAAGAAGATGATAAAGAAGATGATAAAGAAGATGATAAAGGAGATGATAAAGAAGATGATAAAGGAGATGATAATGAAGATGATAATGAAGAAGATGAAAAAGAATAATATTTTGATTTTATTTTTTTCAATTTATTCTAATATATTAAAAAATTTTTGACACACATTAAATTTTATATATTATGTTAAAAAAATTAATTTTATTTTTAATTCTAGAATAGAAAAATAAAAATAGAAAAAAAATGAAAGATTCATCATTATCAGCATCATTAAATGTAAACGCAGATTTAATAGAAAAACAAAACTTAATAAAAGCAACAATAATAAATAATAATTATGATAAAAATTTATTTTTCTCATATTGTATGAATAGAGAAGGAAGTAAAGGAGATGATTTATCAAATTGGTCAATAGAAGAATTAAAAGAAGTAATAAATTCATTTATAAAAGAACAAGAAGAAAAAATTATAGCTCAAAATTCAAAAATAAAAGAATATAAAGATAATCAAAATATGGTAGAATCAATACAATTAAATATGGATAAAATTCAACATCAAAAATCTAATGATTATCAATCTTCATCTTATATTCAAGAAATTAAATGTAAATTATTAGAAAAAACTATAATAAATGATAAAAATATAAAAGTTACTATTAGAAATCCAAAACCAATTGAAACAGGATTTTTTTCAAGTAATTATATTATATATGAAGTATATACAGAGATAACAAATGATTTAAATTGGAATGTTCATAGAAGATATTCTGATTTTATATGGTTAAGACAAACTTTAAGAAATTATTTTCCAAGATTATTTATTCCT
>JAEEGL013991035.1_pt1 | contig 15018 bp, 11 predicted proteins | sample 9134231 | NCBI WGS metagenome assembly JAEEGL01 (sample SAMN16246548, study PRJNA631951) | gut metagenome | biome: gut microbiome; feature: rumen; material: fiber-attached | host: Bos | place: Iran: Karaj | collected 2018-10 | reverse complement strand
TCTTCATATATGATCTGTCTCTGCTCGCTCATGACCTTGTCATACTCGAGGAGATTCTTACGGATACCGAAGTTGTTGGACTCGATCCTCTTCTGTGCGGTCTCGATCGCACCGGTAAGAGCCTTGTGCTCTATCTCCTGACCTTCGGGGATTCCGAGTGCGTTGAACATGGAGATGAGTCTCTCGGAACCGAACAGTCTCATCAGATCGTCTTCAAGTGAGATATAGAATTTGGATTCACCGGGATCGCCCTGACGTCCGGAACGTCCGCGGAGCTGGTTATCGATACGTCTGGATTCGTGGCGCTCAGTTCCGATTATCTTAAGTCCGCCTGCTGCGAGTGCTTCCTCGTCAAGCTTGATATCGGTACCACGGCCGGCCATGTTCGTCGCGATGGTGACATTTCCGTGGATACCTGCCTGTGCTACGATCTCTGCTTCTCTTTCATGGAACTTTGCATTGAGGACTTCATGCTTGATGCCTGCCTTGCTGAAGATCCTGCTGAGTTCCTCGGATGCATCGATGTTGATCGTACCGATAAGAACGGGCTGTCCCTTTTCGTGTGCTTCGATGGTTGCCTGAAGGATCGCGTTGAGCTTTTCCTTCTTGGTCTTGTAAACCGCATCCTGAAGGTCTTTTCTGATAACGGGCTTGTTGGTGGGGATGGTGACTACGGGCATTCCGTAGATCTCCCTGAACTCCGCTTCCTCGGTGAGTGCGGTACCGGTCATGCCGGATTTCTTCTCAAAGAGATTGAAGAAGTTCTGGAATGTAATGGTAGCGAGAGTCTTGGACTCGCGCTTAACCTTAACATGCTCCTTGGCCTCGATAGCCTGATGGAGACCGTCGGAGAATCTTCTTCCGGGCATGATACGTCCGGTGAATTCGTCTACGATGAGGATCTGGTCGTCCTTTACGACGTAATCCTGATCCTTGAACATAAGGTTATGCGCCCTGAGTGCAAGGATGATATTGTGGTTGATCTCGGTATTCTCGGGATCGGAAAGATTCTCGATATGGAAGAACTGCTCTACGCGTGCGGTTCCCTGCTCGGTAAGGTTTACGATCTTGTCCTTCTCGTTTACGACAAAGTCTCCGGTCTCTTCCTGGGTGATACCCATGATGGCATCCATCTTGGAAAGTTCCTTCATATCATCGCCGCGCTTTAACTGCCTTGCGAGAAGATCGCACATCTCATAAAGAGCAGTGGACTTTCCGCTCTGTCCGGAAATGATAAGGGGAGTTCTTGCTTCGTCGATAAGAACCGAGTCGACCTCGTCGATAATACAGAAATTAAGATCCCTGAGAACAAGCTGCTTCTTGTAGATAGCCATGTTGTCCCTAAGGTAATCGAATCCGAGCTCGTTATTGGTGACATAGGTGATGTCGCAATTGTACTGCTGCTGTCTCTCCTCGGAATTCATCGAGTTGAGTACGCAGCCTACGGTCAGTCCGAGGAATCTGTGAACCTCACCCATCCACTCGGCGTCACGGTTTGCGAGATAGTCATTAACGGTAACGATGTGTACGCCCTTGCCTGCAAGTGCGTTGAGATAAGCGGGGCAGGTAGATACAAGGGTCTTACCTTCACCGGTCCTCATCTCGGCAATGTTGCCCTGATGAAGAACGATACCGCCTATGAGCTGAACCCTGAAGTGCTCAAGTCCGATGCTTCTCTTTGCTGCCTCTCTGACTACGGCAAATGCTTCGGGAAGAATGTCGTCGAGGGTTTCTCCCTTTTCGAGACGCTCTTTGAACCAGGGTGTCTTTTTCTTAAGTTCCTCATCGGAAAGAGCCTGCATCTCAGGCCTTAAGCTTTCTATTTTATCTACGATCGGATAAATCTTTTTAAGTTCTCTATCGGAATAAGTACCGAATATTTTTTCAACAAGTTTCATAATCTGTCATTTACCTCACATCCGACTATTTTATCAGAAATGAGATGTTCTTTCAATTAAAAGGATTTTTGCAAAATTCCCGTTTTCCGTCAGAATCCGAGGTCGTCATTGACCAGTATCACGTGGATCCTTCCCTTATGTCTGGAGTATCTTGTGATAAGGATCTGGCAGCATATGGTATCGGGTGATTTGCAGTTCATGCAGGAGCCGGTCTCCGAGCAGGGAGTCTTCAATCCGAATCTCTGGGCATTTATGGGAGCGGCGACATTCCTGGCCCTCTTCATGGCGGAATCGACGTCCTTGCAGACCTTGTTCATTCCGACTATGAAGACCACCTTTTTGGGGCCCTGCGCGATCATGGAAACCCTGTTTGAATTTCCGTCAATATTGACAAGAACGCCGTCCTCTGTCATCGCATTGGTGCTTGCAAGGAAAACATCGGCATCATAAGAGTCCATCATGGCCGCTCTCTTGTCTGCTACGGCATCCCTGTCGATGAAGCTGTAATTGCCGCCCTTTATCGCATCAACAAGTCCGATCTCATGGGCACTCATAGCTCCGCCCATCGCAACGGTCGCACCGTCGGGGATTAGCTCGAGAGCCTTCTTAAGCGCTTCTGCCTTATCAGCCGCATAATAGCCCGTCATGTTGCGGGATTCGAGACCCTTTATGACCTTCTGTGCGAGCAGTTCGTTTCTCTTGGTAATGTTCTCGTTCATAATGTTCTCCTTTCACAGGGAAGACTTACTCTTAATGATATACAAATTCGCTTGGTATGTCGAATTAATTAGCTATTAACTTAAAATTAAGTCCTTGAAAATGCCTGTTATTTTATTTATAATGTAAACGCTTTCACGCTAAGATGGCGCGGGCATACTATATTTTATATATATCCGGAGGCAGAAGTGAAAGAAAGCAACCTGACAATATACGATATTTCCGAAAAAGCCGGTGTATCCATCGCCACGGTCTCAAGAGTCCTCAATAATTCGGGCTCTGTCAGCGAAAAGACCAGAAAGAAGGTAATGGATGCCATAAACGATACCGGCTATACCCCCAATGCATTTGCAAGGGGGCTCGGTCTCAATTCAGACAAAAAGTCAGTAAAGGAATTCATGGACGACGAATTCCTGCTCGATAACGCAACGGCATCGAAGCTGTATCATGATTATGCGGAAAAAATGCCGATCCTCGATTACCACTGCCACATCTCCCCCAAGGAGATCGCAGAGGACAGAAAGTTCGACAACATCGCCCAGGTATGGCTCGGAGCTGACCATTACAAGTGGCGCTTCATGAGAAGCTGCGGCGTTGAGGAAAAGTACATAACCGGCAAGGCATCCGATCACGACAAGTTCATCAAGTGGGCAGCATGTCTCGGAAAAGCGATCGGTAATCCCCTTTATCACTGGAGCCATCTCGAGCTTCAGAGGTATTTCGATTTCCACGGACATTTATGTGAAGACAATGCCGAGGAGGTATGGGAGCTCTGCAACAAAAAGCTTGCCGAGCCCGGCATGAGTGCAAGGGGACTTATCAAAAAGAGCGGAGTCACACTACTTTGCACCACCGACGATCCCATAGACGATCTTCACTGGCATAAGCAGATCAGGGAAGATTCTTCATTTGACGTTAAGGTCCTTCCCGCATGGCGTCCCGACAGGGCCATGAACATCGAAAAGCACGACTACAAGGATTATCTCAAGAAGCTCGCTTCGGCCGCAGGCGTAGCCAAGATCAAGACCTGGGACGAATTAAAGACCGCCCTCAGAAGAAGAATGGAATTTTTCAAGGAACAGGGATGCGTGGTATCCGACCACGGTCTCGAATTCCTTATGTACTATCCCGCCAATGATGAAGAGATAGAGGCGATCTTTGCAAAGAGGCTTTATAACATGCCCGTCTCAAAGGAAGACGAGTATATGTTCAAGACCGCATTCATGACATTCATGGCAGGAGAATATGTCAAGGCGGACTGGACCATGCAGCTCCACTACGGATGCAAGAGGGACAACAACACGGCGATGTTTAAGTCGATCGGTCCCGATACCGGATTCGACTGCATCAACAACCACACGCCTTCGGACCAGTGTGCGAACTTCCTCGATTCACTTGAAAGATTCGGAAACCTGCCGAGGACGATCCTCTACTCTCTCAATCCGATCGACAACGCATACATCGGAACCATAATCGGATGCTTCCAGGATTCGACTGCAGTCGGCAAGATCCAGCAGGGAAGCGCATGGTGGTTCAACGATCACATAAAAGGAATGACTGATCAGATAAAGTCGCTGGCCGCCCTCGGAAATCTCTCCGGATTTGTCGGAATGCTGACCGACTCCAGATCGTTCCTCAGCTATACAAGACACGAATATTTCAGAAGGATACTCTGCGGAATCATCGGTGAATGGGTTGAAAAGGGAGAATTCCCCGAAGACTACAAGATACTCGGTAAGATCGTCGAAGACATCTCCTACTACAATGCGGTAAGATATTTCAGATTCCCGCTCGAAGAAAAGAAGCAGTGACCGGAAGATCCGGTGAACAAAATTTGGCCGGTCAAAAAACATGGGGACACATATTATATGTGTCCCCATGTTTTTTTTTCGTTTTTAAGTTCGGTTAAGCCTTAAGAGTCTCTCTTCCGAGAAGATCTTCATAAGGGATCAGAACCTCAATGTACCCTACCGGTAAATATCCGATCGTTCCGGGTGTATAACAGTAATATATTCCCTCTGCGGAAAACCTTATAAATCCGTCTATGGATACATACCGGCGTGCTTCGTCTTCAATTTCATAACCTTCCCATGCATAATACGGAGACGAGTCCTGATCGTAGCTCCCAAAATCCTCAACGGTCTTCCGGACAACAAGATCGATGAACTCTTTTTCGCTTCCGGTATAGAAATCCTTTATCGTCAGATTCTCACCGGTTTCGAGATCGAACAGATACTGTTTTTCGGGTGAATAACCTGACGCTCCTCCGCCGTACCAAAATCCGCTCATATCCACGGTAAGATACCTGTCGTCTATGATGCAGACCGAAGCAATTTCGAATGAAGTCTTCACCTGATAGAAGGTGGGACGCTCGGAATGATCCGTGCAGGAGCTCTCGTGATAATCAGTTTCCCAGTCGACGGTTTGGACGGCTTCCTGTTCAAGAAAATCATTTATCTCAGATGCATGATCCGAATACTTATCGTCAAGGATGAAGTATTCGCTGTATTTCATGACAAGATCGGTTCCGCAGTCAGGGCATACATACGTGTTCGATTTATATGAAACGGTTCCCAGATCAAAAAAATCGATATGTGAGAGAACAATCCCCGTCTTTTCCGGAACGGATGCATCGCTTATACTTCTACGCATCCAGACGATATTTCCGTCATCGAATCCGAGATAGTAAAGATATTCTCCCGCCAGGGTAAATCTTTCGGAACCCGGCATTATGCCGGAACCCGGAACCGTCCTTTCTTCATACAAAAAGATATTGCTTCCTTCCGTCGCATCGTAGACATACACACGATGAACACGTATGCCGAATTCATCATATTCATATGTGACATAAAAAAATTTATCGCCGGCACTTGAAAGAAGCTGCGCACCGGTGATCTGTGTGCTGCAGATCGTCTCTCCTATCTGTGTTTCTTTACCGGTTTTTACATCTATGACAAGTATGCTGTATAAGTGATTGGTATAATCAGTTTCAATGTAAAACAGATTCCCGGAATCATAATAAAAGCTATAAAGTTTCTTGCCGGTATCAATAGTTTTCAGCACTTTACCGCTTTCATCCACAGCCGCAAGATAGTTCTCTTTGCCTGCAAGAATAAAGCCACAGTCATCAAGAGTCCTTCTGTAACAGTAAGTCAGTGTACTTCCGGCCCGTCCCTGCCCCTCTATCGACATATCGGCTGAAACTGTTTTTTCAAATACGGCATCGAGATCATGCGACTCTTCACCGCTAAAGGAATCCGCTTTTTCATCATATGTATAGATGAATTCCCTGTATCCGGAGATATCGGGTTTGTCATATCCCAGAATAATATCCAGATAAAGAGAACCTTTGTAAAAGTCAAGCCCCCTGACACGCTGTGCGGCATTTCCCTCCCAGAGTGGATAAAGCTTATAGTTTCCGTCAGCTATACCGCCTACCGCATAGACGATCGGATGATAACTTGAACCGTCATCCGAAACAAAATCTTCGAAAAAAAGAAAACCGTCACCGCTGCAAACCGGATTCGAACTGGTATAATGCTCGCTGTAGACAGAATATATATTTTCATCGACATCGCCCAGAGAATCCTGAATGGCTTTTCTGTCGATCTCATACAGAACATCACCTTTTTCATCCATTACATACAGATCTTTGGGTTCATTCCATGCAACGAGCAAATATTCCTCAGATGATGAATGATCGTCCGGTCTGTCCGGTTCATCCGATTCCTCCGGATCATCCTCATCCTCGTCTTCATCCTCCTCTTCGACGATTTCTTCATCCCCGGCTTCGGGTTCGTCAGTAACGGCACCGCATCCGATGGTCATAAGGCAGCACAGCCCGGCGAGAAACAGTTTGATCATTTTTTTCTTCATGTGGTTTTCCTCTTACTGGAAGATCCAGTTGTAATAAGGGAGTATCCTGACGTCGGTGTTATACGCACTCTTTAAAAAGAGTGCAAAGAAAGCAATGAATGCCGCGCAGATAAGAACCGTCCATGCGGTCCTTGCTTTTTTGTTTTCGATCCTGCTTATCAGTGCAGGGATAAAGAATATATTGGTGATATTGAGATAAAAACCTATCCTGGAGATCTCGGGCATGAACGAGCAGAACACATACAGAAGCAGTGCCCAGAGATTGCAGTAGAATCCGAATTTAAGCTTCGGGTCTTCGCTTACAATTTCACGGTAGATAAGTGCAAAGATAAATATCGCCGCAGCTTTAGCGATGTTGGTAAGACTTGTCTGTCCGGTATCGAACATGGATCCCTCATAGAAGGGATAAAAGATAAAGATGATCCTGCGGTAAAGTCCGGGGAAGAAAAGAAGCGTCGCACAGAATGCGCTGATGATGAAATGTCCTATCCTGTTCCAGTTGACGGTCGCAAGAAGGTACAAAGGAATAACGATGAGCACCGACTTGTGGAACAGTGCCGCAAAAGCGATCAGTGCAAAGAACTTAATATAGTCCTTCTTAAGAACATACTTGATCGAATACATTGCCGCGGAGAGAGCGAGATAATATCTGACATTGTTCAGGCTTCCGAAATAGTAGCCGGCAGTCATGAATATAAAGAGAGAAAAAACAAACCACTCGCTCTGATCATAGATGGCCTTGACCATCAGGAAGACAGTCACGAGTGAAAAGAATGCAAATATGGGAAGGTAGTTATCGTAATCAAGAAACCATTGAAGAAACTTTACGATATATCTGAAACCGATCTCATAGCTGACATGTCTGTCCTGTGCTATGAGGTTGAAATTGTCACGGTATACCCAGTAGTCGTTTCCGACTGCGATCCTGCATACGGACACAGCGGACAGCAGTATAAATATCGCAAGAGCGATCACACGGTTTCTTGCGGTAAGTCTCGATGTGTATGGAGTTGGATCGAGTATTTCATTCTGTCTGACGGTGCCTATCCCGAATGCCAGGAATACGACCACCGCGGTGAGAATGATATACAGAAACAGTCCGTAGGTTATCATTTCTTATTCTTGGCGTCGTCCGCAAATCTTGATCTCTTGCCTGCGTAATATGCTTTTATCAGTCTGTCGTCGGAATCGGCAAGTACTGCGCACATGGGTTCCTTGCCGCATTTGCTGAGGAGCGAGAGTGCAAGTTCATCCAGGTGTGGGTCTTCCTTTGAACTGAAGATATAAACGACAGGCTTGTCACATTTCTTGATCGTTTCAATGAGTCCGTTTTCTTCCGCATCGGACAGACTCAGCAAAGAGCCTTCGGGCTTTGCTCCCGCTTTCTTAAGTTCATCAATGACAGCGGAGATCTTTTCTTCGGGAAGTGTCGAAGCGACGACAAATCCGTCATCACCGGCGAGGTCTTCAAGGCTCTCGGAAAGATTGGCGCTTGTAAGCGTTCCGGCTGCGGGAAGATGATATCTTTTTTCTATAGTCTCGGGGAGAATGATGCGGTCATCGGAAAGCACCTTGCATGATACAAAAAGCGAAGAGAAAAACAGTCCGATGAATGCGCCGAGAACAACCGCACGCAGTGCCCTTGCATCGGGAGGAACAAGTTCAGCGGCATCCGGCTCACCTATAACTCTTGTCGAAAGGATCTCGGGAAGACTGCAGGCATACGCATCGATTCCGGTAAGCGCAGCTTTCATTATCCTTTCACTCATGGCGGGATCGGAATTCTGAACGCGCAGGGTCAGGACCTTCACATCGGAATTAAGTGTTGCAAGGAAGGATTCCCTTACGGTGTCCGCATCAAGTCCGGGATCGGCCAGAAGGATCTCGTCAACTATAGCGGAATCCTTCGACATCTGCTCCCAGGTGTACTTATTGAAATAGATAAGCTGGTTAGAGCCTGCCTCGGGGATATACTCGAGATAAACGTCCGCTTCAGTCATATACATCTTCTCTCCGCCGAGCCTGTATATGAGATGAAGTGCACATACCGCCACAGCGCAGATGATCGTGGTTATGATCACAATATGGATCTTTTTCATGAACCTGAGGGCAAACAGCCTGCCGTTAACCGGTTCGTCTCCGTATCTCATTTCCCAGAGTTTCATATCAGTTCTCCGATTTTTTGAAAATATATTTATTCATGAACTTACCCACGCAGGTTATCGCGGGACCGAGGAACAATGCCATGAGTATGGTTCCGATGTAGAGCTTTCCTCCGAGAAGGAAACCGATCAGAACCGCGAGCAGATCGTAAACGATCCTTACGATAAAGAAGGGAATCTTCTTAAAAGCATCGCAGAGGATCTTGCCAAGTCCGTCGTAGGGCGAAAGGCCCATACGCGAATTCATATAGACGGCTGCGCTTATAAGGAAACCCGCAAGTCCGAGGATGAATGTCACGGGTCTTGCAACGGGTCCCATGAAAAAGCCTTCGGGAAATACCATTCCAATGATCCATCTGGTAAAGTCGACCGTATATCCGACAAGGATCATATTGGCAACCGAACCGGGGCCTATCTGTTTGATGCCCGTGATCAGTATGACGATGATGAACATCACAAGGTTCAGCGCAAACTGCCAGTTGCCAAGCGAAAGACCTATCGTATTCGCTACATTTACATTCATATATGTGTAAGGGTCCGTTCCGAGATCCGTCTCGAGAAGGAAGCTCAGCGTGATGCCCATGCACAGGACACCGCAGACGACCATTATCACATTTTTTATGAATTCCTTTTTATCTGACTTAAATGTCTCATATCCGGCCCATGACCGAAGATCGAATTTTTTCATCCTGTGATCACTCCCGGAAGCTCGTGTAATGAAGGGATCGTTCTGTATATGCAGGAAGCGACTTCCGGTTCCTCCTTTGTCTGGTCGGGTACGAATACCACCTTAAGTCCCGCACTGTATGCCGATCTGATGCCGTTCGGTGCATCCTCTACTGCCAGGCATTCATCCGGCGAAAAACCGAGAGTTTTATATGCCTTCTCATATACATCAGGCGCAGGCTTTCCGAACTTGCAGTCAGCCGCGGAGCATATCTTGTCGAAATGAGTATCGAGTCCCAGACTTCCGAGATACCTCATAGTCCTTTCCATATCGGTCGCTGTCGCTACAGCCCTTAAGATCCCATGCTCCTTCAGCCAGTCAAGCGCCTCTACAGCTCCGGGCTTTACCTGAATTCCTTCCTTTTTCACGATATCCTCGTAAAGAAGCTTTCTGTAAGCCCTGACCTCGTCATAATCGAATGATTCGCCGAACCACTCCCTGAACCTGTCATAAGCGAAGGGCCGTCCGAGGCTTCGAAGCTGCAGATACATCTCTTCGGTCATATTAAAACCAAAGTGTGCACAGGCAGCGGGCCAGCATCTTCTATAGTATTTTTCCGTATCCAGAACGGTCCCGTCCAGATCGAATATTACGGCACGTATCATAAGGTTTTGAATACTATTTCCCTCTGTGTTAAAATCATACCGATTAATTGTAATATTTACCGTATTTATCGTCAACTTTTGAACCGCCGTCCCCCCGCGGCACGGAGTAAAAATGCTCAGATTCTACTTAACAATATTTGTATCCATCCCCTGGATCATATATTTCATGATAAAGTCCAGATACATCCTCAAGCACAAGGATTCGTATCCTATTGAGGAAAGATACGCCTTCATTAAAAGAATGATGAAGCAGACAATGATCAACGGACGTATCAGGACCAAATACACCGGAACCGAGAATCTTCCCAAGGAAGGCGGATATGTAATGTTCCCCAATCACCAGGGTAAGTTCGATACGCTCGGTATCATGTATTCCCACGAAAGACCCTGCACTGTCGTAATGGATGAGGTCAGATCCAAGATGCCTCTTGCGGATGAAATGGTCGACATACTCGACGGATGCAGACTTAACAAATCGGATCTGCGTTCCCAGGTAAAGAGCATCAAAGCCGTTTCCGATGAGGTAAAGAACGGAAGGATCTACATCATCTTCCCCGAAGGCGGATATTACCACAACAGGAACACCGTTCAGGAATTCCTTCCCGGAGCATTCAAGGCGGCAATGATGGCAAAGAGCCCGATCGTTCCCGTGGCGATAATCGATTCCTACAGGGCGTTCGGCATCAACATCTTAAAGAAGATCACAACACAGGTCCACTACTTAAAGCCCCTTTACTACGAAGATTACAAGGATATGAAATCCAAGGAGATCTCCGATTACGTAAAGCTTCAGATCATGCTCAAGATCAACGAAGTTGTTACCGCAAAGGGAAAGAAAGCACCGAACGTAATACCGGAAGAATAAAACAGAGGCAGGTCGCATGACCTGCCTTTTATTACGCTCTTCTATTTCACTTCTTCACCGTATCTTGTTTCAAGCAGTTTCCCGACATGTCTCGTTTCAAAGAACATATCCTTATTCCTGATGACCAGATATGCTGCCACAGCGGTGACAACAATTGTCTCCACGCATTTTGTCACGGGAGTCATTGCGATCTTTTCCTGAAGGAAGTTGACCACAAAATGATAGATCATACATGCAAGTACCGAGCGGTCACTGGCAAGATATACCCATGTAATGATAAAGCCCATGGGTATCGCACTCACGAAGAAATTGATCACGTAGACCGGATTTACCATAAGAGTTGCCTGGTATGTTCCCTTTATGAAGATGAGAGGGAAATGCCAGAATGCCCATATCGCACCGAAGACCATCGACTCCCAGAACCAGTTCATATATGCGCCGATCGAATCCTCGCAGTAACCCTTCCAGCCGACTTCCTCAATTATCGCCGCAAGCGTGATCGAAGCAAATGCTCCCGCGATCCCGAGTCCGGTAAAGGAAAAATCCTCAGTCAGTGAAAACTGATCGAGCGACTGTCCGAAGAGAAGCGACAGAAGTATAGAGCATACAACTATGCCCGCAAACTGAATTATCGCGACCAGGACATTCTTCCACTTGACCTTGTATAATCCGATAAGCTTTATCTTAAGATCCTTCTTGAGAAGATCGTTGCCCGATACGAGTACGAACACCGTCGATACGACTGCGGGCGCAAGAAGTCCGATCAGCATGAACAGCGCTCCGACATTCTCCGGCAGCACGATCGCAGGAAGCCAGAATATCCATGTGAAAAGATACGCCAATGCGAAAAAGAGTACCGGTCTGTATTTATATGGTTTAATTTCCTTAGCTGTATTATTCATATTGATTCTCCTTGTTGTTCCTTCTTTTCCAATTCCCTGATGCTGCGTGATAACAGTATGGATGCAGATACCACCGCAAGACAGATACCCGAGATCAGCACCACGCCTGCCGCTCCTCTTCCTACTCCGCGCCCGCTTATCCTGCCGATCGCATCAGCTGCCGCACCCGATACGGCATACGCGACCACATAACCGAGCTGTGAAAGAAAGCCTATCAGGCCCCATGCCCTTCCCTGTGCCTCAGCCGGAATATTTGTGCGCATCAGATAATCCAGGCAGTTATTGGCAAACGGAAGTGCCGCGAAAAACAGAAAACCGAAAGAACTTATGATAAAGATGTTTTCAACCAGACCGAAACCGAACATGAAAACACCGGACAGCGCAAGTGACAGACTGAGGACCCCGACATAATTCTTACGGATGCCCTTAACTCCGAGAACTATACCGCTCGCAAGCATTCCGCATGCACAGACCGTTTCCGCTATGCCGAGCGTTTTGGCATCCGCAAATGACAGGATAAGAGGCTCTGCGAGGATCTGAAACGCTCCCATGAAAAGAGTGATCGCGGATGATATGAGTACGAGCTTAAGGATTCCTTTCTTTGCACAGAGAATATTCCATCCGCCCTTAAGGCTCTCAAGGAATGCTTCCTTCCTGCCGGCTTCTTTGCTTCCGATGCCTCTTCTTACAACGGCAGCGCTTATGACGGTAAGTATGAATGTGCAGATATCTATGATAAGCAAAAGACTTACATCACTGACGGTCAGAAGAAATCCTGCGATCACGGGAGAGAAAAGATATCTCGCACTTCCCGCAAGCGATACCAGTCCGCTTGCTTTTGAATATTCATCCTCTGTCAGAAGATCCGTGATGGTTGCTCTGAACGACGGTTCGAGCAGAGCGGAAAAGACCGCGCTTACCGATACTCCTATACAGATCTGAAGAAGGCTCGCATCTCCCCTGATCATGCAGATCAGGATAAATACGACACCGAGAGCGGAACATCCGTCCCCTATCATCATCAGAAGTCTTCTGTCATAGCGGTCCGCAAGAACTCCCGCGGGAACCGACAGAAGGAGCGTCGGCAGAAAACCCAGAAGTGTGACCAGTGCCATACTTGCCGCACTTCCGGTCTTCTGAAATATATAAACTCCGAGTCCGAAACTTGTAAGCCCTCCTCCTATCGAGGAGATAAGCTCACCGGTCCAGAGGAGCAGAAACTTTGGGAAATTACTTTTTGTTTTCATTACTTATTTTTCTTTCTGATAAGTCCTCTTACAAAGTCCATGGTTCCGGACTCCGCACCAAGGAGCTTTTCGGTCATGTCTATGAACACGTCTATATCGCGCTTTGTAAATCTTCCTTCATCAAAAATGTCGCTGCTTGCGACAAGGAGCATCCTCACACGCTCGGGAATGTTATTGCATGAAAATATCCCTTCTTTTATTCCTTCCTTTACAACCTCGGTCAGAATGGGAACTGCGGTCTCATAGAGCTTTTCTTTGGTCTTGTTATGCATCACGATATTCTCGGCCTGCATGAGTGCGCCCTCGATCGGCTGCTCTTCGGGCGCGGGTCTGAACGACGAGATGATTGCTGCGATCTTCTGAGGCACGGGGATGGGTGATGCAAGGATCTGCTTTGCGGTCTCTGTCTCCTCTTCGATCATCATTCCAATAACTTCCTCGAGCGTCTGTTCCTTGCTCTCGAAATAGTAATAGTAGGTACCCTTTGCTATGCCGGCTTCTTCAATAATGTCATCAACGGAAGTGTTCTCATATCCGCGTGTGATGAAGAGCCTGTATGCTATCTTAAGGAGTTCCTGTTTTCTTCTTTCACCTTTTCTCATTTATTGATCTCCGTTATTAGCCTGTCCGGTTGCTTAGTACTGTTTTCGGGTTTTGGTTTCGGGTTTTGGTTTCGGGTTTTAGTTTCGGGTTTTCGTTTTTCGACTATCGGTCGGTTTTATATTATCGTAACATTTTTAACATGTCAAGAGAATTTTCGACCGTCAGTCGAAAATGCACAAAAAGAAGACGAAGCCTTTTGGCCTCGTCTTCCTTCGCGCGATCTGCATTTATATATAAACCGGGCTAAAGATCAGCCGGATCTGCAGGGATTACAGGCTTGCTCTTCCGAGAAGCTCGCTGTAGGGGATGAATATGTCGATATATCCCGCAGCATAAGGTCCCATCAGATAAGGGGGATAGTAATAGATTATTCCGTTATACAGATATTCGATATTACCGTCATCAAGGAATACATTTTCATATGCGTCGGAATAGATTATATCTTCATCATCGGTATAGAAAGGATTCTCGTAATAATCAAGGGAACGATAATAATCCCTGGTCTTCTCCGCGACAAGTGTCTTGAAATCCTTCTCGCTTCCTGTGTAGAAGTCCTCTATCGACAGTTCTTCTCCGGTCTCAAGATCGAAGAGATACTGATTTCTTGAAGGATAGCCGTGAGCACCGCCGCCGTACCAGTATCCTCCCATGTTGACCGTAAGATACTTATCATCGATAATGCCGACTCCGGAAACCGTCCAGTCATCGGTCACGCGGTACCATGTGGGATTTGCCTGATGATCCGCACATTCGGACTCGATATAGCCTTCCGCCTCAAGCGTATTGTCGTCGACGAAGGTCATCATGTTCTGTTGCATATATGCATTGATGGTATCCGCATGATCGGAATACTTATCGTCAAGGACAAAGCACTCGGCATATCTTAAGTCAAGCAGCGTTCCGCAGTTAGGGCATGCATGTGAATAAGATGCATACGTAACGGTTCCGTAATCGAACAGATCGACATGCTGCTCAAGGCAGTAGATATCTTTGAACTCAGCCTTTCCGTCCGAAACATCCGCGCTGAACCACTTAAGATCACCGTCCTCAAAATCAACCATATAGATCCTGTCATTCAATACCTTAAATCCCTCGGCACCCGGATATGCAAGGCTTACTCCGGGAACGCTCTTGGTTTCATATACAAGGGTGTTGTCACCATTCTCGGTATTGTATGCGTAGATACGGTTATGGGCTATTCCATACTCTTCATAGCTGCCGATAAGGTAATACATTTTGGAGCCGTCTCTTCCGAGGAAAACGGTGCTCTCTACATCGGATGCAAGAACCTTCGCATTTCCTGCTTCAATATCGTACACATATACGGTAGCTCCGGCTGTATCATAATTGCTGTCGTCATAGAAGAGATAACCGGGCGCATAGAATGAAATGTACACATTCTCTGTTCCCTCGATA
>JAEEGL013337973.1_pt1 | contig 15018 bp, 12 predicted proteins | sample 9134231 | NCBI WGS metagenome assembly JAEEGL01 (sample SAMN16246548, study PRJNA631951) | gut metagenome | biome: gut microbiome; feature: rumen; material: fiber-attached | host: Bos | place: Iran: Karaj | collected 2018-10 | reverse complement strand
AGTCTGAATTTGTATCATAAGTTACTTTTAAAGTAACATTATGTTCATCGCAGAAGGCTTGAACTTGTTCTACGGTATATGAACCATCTTTAAAATCAGGATATTTAACTACTATATCGGGAATATATAATGTAATAGAATCGTTAGCTCTAAGTTTAGTACCGGCTTCAACATCTTGACTCATAACTACTCCGTCTTTAGCTTCTTCTCCTTCTTTTACTTCTTTTCTTTCTATTAGAACATTAATTCCATATACTTCTAACATACCTTTTATTTCTTGATAATTCTTACCAGCATAGTTTTCAATAGTTACTGTTGAATCACCAGTTGAAATAGTTAAAGTAACTGTTGTTCCAGATGCTCTTTTACTTCCAGCAGCTGGATTAGTCTTAATGACATGATCTTTTTTTATCTCCGAACTACTTTCTTCTTTTTGCGTATCAGCTACTTCAAAGCCTTCATCTTGAATCTTCTTTATAGCTTGTTTTACTGTCATATTAGTTACATCTGGAATAATTTTATCCTTACCATTAATAAGAGATGGAATAAATAAGAAGACAGCTGCAACTAATATTACTAAACCGGTAAATATCGAAGCCAAGATAATTAATAGTTTATTCTCTTTTTGTATTTCTTCTTCATCTACTTGTTTTACCTTTACTTTTTTACCAGAATCTTCTTCTTCGTCATCTTCCATTTCAACGGCTTTTTCTACTTGTTTGGTAAATTTTTTACCATCAGTATCTAGCTCGGGATATTTGTATTCTAGTTTTGGCTCGTTTAAACGAGATTCTTCTAAGCAAGTTACTAAATCTTCATACATTTCTCTAGCATCACTATATCTATTTTTAGGATTTTTAGCGGCAGCTTTTAAGATGATATTTTCAACGCTTTGAGGAATCTCTGGTAATTCTTCTCTAATAGAAGGTAGCGGTTCTTTTAAGTGCTTTAAAGCTATTTCAACGGCGTTATCTCCACGATATGGTAAAGTACCTGATAATAATTCATACATTAATATCCCCATTGAGTATATATCACTTTTTAGGGTTGAACCTTTACCAGAAGCTTGTTCTGGTGGCAGGTAATGAACACTTCCCATTACAGAGTTAGTTTGAGTTAATTGAGTAGCATTCATAGCCATTGCTATACCAAAATCAGTAATTTTTACTAAACCATTTTCTAGAATCATTATGTTTTGTGGCTTAATATCTCTATGAATAATATATGAATCATGGGCTACAGATAAACCATCTGCTATTTGACTCATTATATCTACTACTTCAGAAACAGTCAGTTTACCTCTTTTTTTCAATAACTCTTTAAGTGTTTTACCATCTATATATTCCATGACAATGAAATATTGGCCATTATCATCACCAACATCATAAACCTCAACTATATTAGGATGAGATAATGATGAAGCTGATAAGGCTTCTCTTTGGAAACGGCGGACAAATTTTTCGTCGTCAGCAAGATCTCCACGTAATACTTTTACAGCTACGTCACGATCTAGTATTGTATCATATGCGAGATAAACATTAGCCATTCCACCTTCACCAATAGATTTGATGATTTGGTATCTATCGTTTATCTTTTGACCTTTCATTATCATTCTTCTTCACCACTTTCAAGTGTTAAGTAAGCTACTGAAATATTGTCCTGTCCACCCCTTGCATTACTTTTTCTAATTAGCTTAATTAATTTTTCTTCTATTTCTAGTTCTTCATCATTTAGAACTTTCTCTATTTGTTCTTTACTAAGCATGTTAGTCAATCCATCACTACATAGTAAGATTCCATCAACATTTGTATCTACTTCAAAAATATCAATATCAACCTTATCAAAAGTCCCTAATGCTTTCATTAGGACATTTTTCTTAGGATGGTACTTAGCTTCTTCTTCTGTTAAATCCCCAGCATCGATAAGAAGGTTTACTAATGTATGATCTTTAGTTACTTTAGTAAGTTTACCATTCTTAAAAACAAAGCCTGAAGAATCTCCAACATTACCAAATATTAGGAATTCTTTGGTAAGAAGTGCTAAAACACAAGTAGTTCCCATGCCCGTACTTTCAGGATTTTCTTTGGTATAATCTATTATTTCTTTATTGATTTCTGCTATGTTATCTCTTATCCAATTAATGCCATCTATCTTGCTTCCGATTGTAGACGTTTCGGTAAATCTTTTGCCTAGATGAGTTAGGACTAGGGAAGAAGCTACTTCTCCAGCTCTATGTCCACCCATTCCATCAGCAACGATAAGAAGATATTCGTTATTAGCGTTTTTTAAAATGGTAACAGAATCTTCGTTATGATTTCTTACTTTTCCTGTATCTGTTAAATAAAAACTCTTCATGATTTCACCTCTTTACTTCTTAGTTGTCCACATGCAGCATCTATCTTACTTCCAAATTCTTTTCTAGTAGTTGCTGTAAGACCTTTTTGAATTAATATATCATAGAATTTTTTTATTCTTTCTGGTGTGCTCTTTTTAAATTCAATATGACTGGTTTCATTATAAGGAATTAGGTTTACATAAACATTTAGTCCTTTTAGTAAACTAACCAGTTCTAGAGCTTGTGTTTCGTTATCATTTACACCATTCAACATTACATATTCTATTGTAACACGCCGATTGGTTTTAGCGCTATATTCTTTTATTGTTTTAATTAAATCTTTTAATTTGTATGCTTTATTAATAGGCATGAGTTTATCTCTTAATTGGGTATTGGGAGCATGAAGAGAAATAGCTAGATTTATTTGAATGTTTTCTTCAGCTAATTTCTGTATTTTAGGGATTAGACCACAGGTTGATAACGTTATATGTCTTGCTCCAATTGCTAAACCTTTAGCATCATTTATAATTTTAATAAAATCCATTACGTTATCGTAGTTATCTAATGGTTCACCAATACCCATTATTACTACACTAGATATTCTCTTTTTGATATCTTCCTCAACTAATAGTATTTGTTCAACCATTTCATAGCTTTCAAGATTTCTAACTTTTTTTAATCGTCCAGATTCGCAAAAGGCACATCCCATATTACATCCGACTTCACTACTAACACAGATGCTTAAGCCATAATCATGTTCCATTAATACTGCTTCTATGTAGTTATTATCTTGCAATTTAAATAAATACTTTTTGGTAAGTTTATCTTCTTGTTTTTTCTCGATAGTAATAAAATAATTAGAAAAGTCATTAGCTAGTACATCTTGAAGTTCTTTTTTTATATTGGTCATCTCATTAAATTTACGTACTTTTTTTTCATAAAGCCACTCAAAAACTTGTAAAGCTTTATACTTTTTTTCGCCTTTACTTAAGAAATATTCTTCTAAATCAGATCTTTTAATTCCATATATATTTCTCATATTTACACCTATTTAATTATAACACAAAGAATTATAAAATTGAATAACCCAAGAAAAAGATAACAATTTTGTTGTTATCTTATTAATACTTTACATATTATTCGGATTATTTGTGTCAACTGGAATAGTATTTATTTCTGTTGTTGGATTTAAATCAAGTTGTTCAATTTCTGATTCTACAGTTGCATTACTTACTGCCGGTTCTTGACTATTAGTTGCTGGAGCATGATGAATAATACTTTCTATGGTAGCATTGGGATCTACCCCTGCAATAGAAGATGTCGTTGTTGGTTGAATAGTCGCGGTTTGGCTTTCTTCCGCTGCCGCTTCCGTTTGGATAGTTTGAACGTTGATTTGATTTGCTGGCATAGCTTGAGTTGGAGTTTGGACAGCAAAGGGATCTGTTTGATCAATTGGTCCAAGCGGCACTTGTCCTTCAATATTTCCATTAGCTGCAACAGCGCCCATTTTCATTTGTTTTTTTATTCGAACAAATTTAATAATTGCATAGATTATTAACACTATCTGAATAATAAAGTAAATAGTTGTAATGGTATTCCTCAATTGAGTGTCTCGGATAATTGTCATATTTCTTCCAAGCAACGTTGTTTGGGAAGAGACGAAGCCTAGAGCAACCATCCCCCAACCAAACGCACTATTAAAACACACTTTGCCAAGAAAATATGGTTGGAAGAAAAAAAATGGTATAAAAATTAGAAAACTACCTTTACCATATAATATTTTATGAAAGTCATTTAAGAATAAAGTAAATGCTATATACGGGATAAATGCTATAAGTCCAATTATTACTAAATATACTAATGGTGCTGAAGAAAATTGTCCCATGATATTACCTCCTATTGTCTCTTTTTTTCTTTTTTAATAATCTACTAAATAGATTATTAGTTTTGTTAGTTTCTTTGATAATTATTTTTTTGTTATGAAGATATTTTATTGTATAGTAGCATAAAGCTATCATTACTAAAGTCCATATAACATGGTTAATAACTATTCCTAGATATAATCTATTATGGACATCTAGAGCATAATTATAGAATGATAAATCTGATATTTTACAAATATTTCCTACAGATAATATACCATCATATGATGCATTTATAAGAATGATACCTGTTGTTATTGTTAATAAGAGTATTGATATGGTAATGTATCTTATGTAAGGTTTATAGGTCGTTTTATTTAATAAACGAGCTTTGAAACTACTTATTATTGTTCCCATAAAGATTAGTAGAGTTCCAACATTAATAAGTATTGAAAGAATTGCCATATATATTGTATTGTTCAGAGTAAATTCTACGGCGTTTTTATAATCATTTATTATAGTTGTACTATTGAGATTAAAAATAGATATTAATATCATTCTGAATATAATAAAAGCTATTACAAATATTATCGTATATATCATAATATCATATAAAGAGTTTATTATAATCGTTTCTACTTGTTTGTCTTTAGCCTTTTTTCCTATGTTAAATAGTTTCATTTTATGCACCTCTACTCTATGATTTATAATAACATAGTTTAGTTTGAGGGTAAAGAAAAAGACGATTTAAAAATCGTCTCTATTTCTTAAAAATGGTGGAATTTCGATATCTCTATCTATATCACTTCTCATATAGGTATTATTGGGAAGATCATCTGTGACTCCGCCAACTTGTTCTTTATCATCATCAAAACCTGTAGCAATAACTGTTACTATTACTTCGTCATTTAAGTTTTCATTAATTACAGCACCAAATATTGTATTGATATCTGTATTAGCAGCATTTCTAACTACTTCGGCAGCATCCTCTGCTTCGAATAAAGTTAGTGAATTTCCACCGGTAATATTGATGATAGCATCTGTTGCTCCATCAATAGTATTTTCTAATAATGGAGAAGCAACAGCATGCTGAGCAGCTTCAATTGCTCTATTTTCTCCTTCACCTATACCGATACCGATAATAGCGTTACCTCTATTTTGCATTACTGCTTTTACATCAGCAAAGTCTAAGTTTACTAAACCAGATACAGCAATCAAATCTGATATTGATTGAACTGCTCTTCGTAAAACGTTATCTACTTCTTTAAAAGCTTCTACGATTGGAGTAGATCTATCTATAATATCTCTTAATCTATCATTAGGTATAACTATTATTGTATCAACATGTTTTCTAAGTTCTGCAAGCCCTACTTCCGCATTTTCCATACGACGACGTCCTTCAAACTTAAATGGTTTAGTAACTATTGCAACAGTAAGGGCTCCTTGCTCTTGAGCTATTTCAGCAATAATTGGAGCGGCACCAGTTCCGGTTCCTCCTCCTAAACCACATGTTACAAAGACCATATCAGAACCTTTTAAAACATCTTCTATTTCTTGTTTGCTTTCAACTGCAGCTTCACGGCCAATTTCGGGATTACCACCAGCACCAAGGCCATCTGTTCCTAATTGGATTTTTGTTTCTGCTTTACTGACATTCAATACTTGTAAATCAGTATTGGCCACGATAAAATCGACTCCTCCAACTCCTGATTCAATCATACGATTTACGGCATTGCATCCTCCACCACCGGCACCGATGACTTTTATTTTTGCGATTTGATCTCTTTCTAAACCGTGCATTTAACATCCTCCTTAAATCTATCCGAAAAAGTTTCTAAACAACCTAACGATAGAGGAATCGTTCTCTTCATCCAAATCATATCCCCCTAATGCTTGTTGTTCTTCTATACTATATATTGAATATTCTTTATCTTTCAATCTAGACTTCTCATCATAATATTTAATCAATCCTACAGAAGAACCATATCTATTATGTCTGACGCCAAGTTCACTAACTCGTCCTACTATAGCTTTATCTTTAAATATTTTATTTAGAATTAATCTGAAATCTCTGTTCTCAGTTAATCCTCCTGTAACAATTATATAACTTATTTCCTTTTTTGTTAAGATATTTATTTGTTTTTTGCATAAATTGAGTATTTCTTCAATACGACTTTGAATTATTTTTGATACCTCTAATTGGTTAATAATTATATTATCGCCATATTTATCTTTTACTTCAACTGTATTATCTTCTCTAGCTCCTTTAGCAAACGATAAACCAAGATTTTCTTTGATGTCTCTAGCAGTACTGCTATCTATTTTATAAATATACATAAGGTCATTTTCGATATTTTTAGCACCAACATTAATTGTTTCAATATTTGTAAGTATTCCCTTATTGAATAAAGCAACATCAGTAGAAGTATGACCTATGTTTATTATTATACCAGAATTATCTCTCATTTCATCTATTTTATATTCATAATAGTCTCCTATAGAACTTAAAGAAATGTCTAATACTTCTAATCCTAGTTTTTCTAAGGTAACTAAGATTGGGTAAATATTAGTTTGAGGAGCAGTTATTAGGATACCTCTTGCAGTTAGGGAATCTGATTTTACTCCTTTGGGATCTCTAACCTTGCGTCCATCTGATAGAGTAAAACTAGTTGGTAATAGGTTTATGTATTCTCTATCTTCTTTTATTTGGCCTCTCAATGCTTCTTTAAAGACTTTGCTGACTTCTAAACCTGTTACTACGTGGTTTTCATTATCTATTTTTATTTCGCCTGTTATAACAGAGAATTCTAAGTTTTTGGGAGGTATTGTAATGATTACTTGTTTTATAGGAATACCTATTATTCCATCTGTTTTACTAATAGCATTTTTTAAGCTCTCTTTAAATTCTTCCTCGTTTGTTATAATTCCATCTTCCATTCCGTTGATGGGTTCATATAGTGATGCTAGGATATTAAGTTTATTTCGAAACATTTCGCCAACTACTAATTTGATACTATCTGTACCAATATCCATACTGGCCATTATTTTGCGCATATCATCACTCCTATCATAACTATGTTAATTATACAAGACTTAGTAAGATAAATCAACTAAGTCAAAAAAAAGTAAGTATTACTACTTACTTAATGCCTCAACTAATTCTGCTTTTTTCATAGTTGTATAGTCAGCTATTTTCTTTTTCTTAGCTAGTTCTTTTAATTCAGCTACTGTTAATTTAGATAAATCTTGTTCTTCTTTTTTAGCAGGAGCCTTTTCTTCTTTTTTTACTTCAGCTTTAGGAGCTTCTTTTACCTCAGCCTTTTTAACTTTACCAGCATTAGCATCTTTAGCTAATTTAACTAGTTCAGTAAAAGCCTTAGGATTATCGATTGCTATTTCACTAAGCATCTTTCTGTTAATTTCAACACCGGCTTTAGTTAACCCATTAATGAATTTAGAATAACTAATATCGTTTTCACGACAAGCTGCGTTAATTCTTACTATCCATAATTTACGGAAGTTTCTTTTATTAGCTTTTCTATCTCTATAAGCATATACTCCACTATGGAATGTTTGTTCTTGAGCAGTTTTAAATAATCTATGTTTAGATCCGAAGTACCCTTTAGCTGCTTTTAGTACTTTTCTTCTTCTATTTTTAGCGATATTTCCGCCTTTAACTCTTGTCATCTCTAATCACCTTTCTACTAAATGAAGTCCTTTAAACGTTTTGCATCAGATGTAGATAAAACGCCTTTATTTCTTCTTTGTCTAATTTGTTTTCCAGAATCACCAGCAGTTTGATGATTACCATTTGATTTTTTATAAGTTAATTTTCCATTCTTCTTTAATTTAAACACTTTGCTAGATGCTTTATGTGTTTTTTGTTTACATTTTCCCATACTAATTCCTCTTTTCTTTTACTTTTTCGGTGCAAGTATCATAATCATAGTTCTACCATCTAATTTTGGCTGACTTTCAATTATAGAACATTCTTCTAATTCAGAAGCAAAACGAAGCATTACATCCTTACCAATTTCTGGGTGAGACATTTGTCTTCCTTTAAATTTAATAGAAACTTTAATTTTATGTCCCTTTAGTAAATATTCATTGGCATTTTTCTTTCTAGCATTGAAATCATGAATATCAATTACTGGTGAAAGACGATACTCTTTTATATCTTTATTACTCTCTCTTTGCTTTTTCTGAGCTTCTTTTTGTTTTTTTTGTTTCTCATAACGATATTTATTATAATCCATTATTTTTCCTACTGGATGTTCAGCATTATTGCTCATCAAAACCAGGTCTAAACCAGCATAATTTGCCAGAGTTAGAGCATCTTCTAACTTTTTAGTTCCCATTTGTTCTCCATTAGGACCAATAACCATTAATTCTTCTACGTTAATATCATTATTTATTAACACATCATTTTTATCCTTTGCTATGATAAAGCACCTCCACACAATCAAAAAGGGCGAATACATAGTATCCACCCATAAAGTCTTAAATAATTATATTCATTTTTAAGCTTTATACCTATCGTATCTTTCTACAATCAGGTGGATGTGGATACATCGCTTTCTTTTCAATAACAAGATAGATTATATACTAAACTCTAATTATTGTCAATCTTTTTTATATAATTATTTAATATTTTTAAGTTCCCCATATTCCATAGTATGTGGTAGCATCTAGAGGAACTTTTTCGTTACTTGAAATGGCTGACGTTGAACCATTGGTTAATGACCAGCCTTTAAAGGTTCCTTGGTTTGCCCGCCTAGTTGGTACTGGTGCATAATCACTTATTTTAGCATTGTACGGAGCCCACGTTCGTACTAGAACTCTTCCGACGTTCATATCAAATACTGTGTTGTCTTTTTTAAGAGTTCCAAAATCTACTACAATATATGACGTACTACCGGCAGCTATGAAATCGAAACTTTTTAGAACTAATTCTGTTGTAGGAGAGGACATTGTAAAGTTCCCCAGGTCGGATGTTATAGCTGACGTTCCATTCGGAGAGGATGCCATTGCTCTAATAACCAATCCTGTATTTCCAGTGGTTGGTTTTAACTGCGTAGTTGATGGTATCTTGTGCCTGAAGAATACTCTATACTTTTGACCCTCCTTTGTTGCAATTGGTAATGTATACCTTTCATATTGATTGTTATTTGCGATTTCATATCTAATATTCTGACGCCAAAAGTTATGCCTTATCTCTGTTTCGGTTAATACTTTCTTATAGATTCTAACAGAATACATTTCACCTTTAAACCAATCATTTGTAGCATAACCTTTATCCTTCTTCGTAGCTTCAGCCCCTATTATTACGTGTGCGCCATCGTATGGATCGTGTATAGGCGTGTCATTTTTCGCTGTCTTTTCGGCAGCAACTTTGTTTCCGTTAAGAAATAATTTGATATTATTATATTTCGTTTGGTCTACTTTGTGGTTATAGCTTCCAGCTATAGAATATTTTTTTCCAACAATTAGTTCCGTCTTATAGCTAACACAATCATATTCTCCTCTGTTTTTCGGGTCGAAGTCTCTTTGCCCAATGCAGAAGTCTATTTTGTAATTATAACCATCATCTGTTTTTTCTTTTCGGCCTATTCCTAGGGCGAATCCCCCTGCTTCTGCATTTCCTACTAATGGAGATCCCTCGTAATAATCTGTCAGGCTAAATATAACCTCTACAGTTATATCAGTTAAGTTGTTCATTTCGCCTGCATCGCCATAAGTGCTTGAACCATTAAAGACATAGGCTTTTCCGCTTGTGTGAGATGGAGCATGACCTTTAAAGTCAATGTTAGTTGTCGAATTTTGTCTAGCATCGAGGTGAGCTGCTACTCCGGTTGTGATGGTAGGATTTTTAAAGTTTGTAGTATTGCCATCTTCTACTGTTACGAATCTATTACCGTATTTTCGGGTCCATTGATAAAGATTATTGGAATTAAGATCGAAGGTAAGTTGTACAGATATTGGCTTCCAATTAGCTGTAAACACTCTATCTCCGTATGTTGTATTATTTATTGTTATCGAACTTGTAGGGCTAGTAACACCGTTTCCTGTCCACCCTTCAAATGTATAACCAGTTTTTGTTGGTACTCCGTTAACTGTTGCTCCAGTTCCAAATACGTAAGATGAAGGTACTCCTGATGATGGAGCTGTTCCATCATTATAATTGTAAGTTATTTGATATGTAGCAGGTACACAAACTGGATTGATGGTATTTTGACCGCTTTGATAAGTATAACCTGCATCGCATGTTGTTGTATATTTACAAGTACCTGGAGTAGATGCTGCATCTAGCGTACAACTTCCATGTGAAACATTAGCAGGACAGTTTTGACACCAGTTAGCATATAATGGAACCGTTTGATTACATGCTGATGCTAGGCTTCCTACAGTAGCATGATCTTTATAATTTGTTCCTGTTTTGTTAGATGCTGTATTCCAGCCATTAAATGTATACCCAGATAAGGCGAAAGTGTTATTTCTTAATACACAATTATTATCAATCTTACAAGTACTATTATCCATTGCATTTGTAGCTGAAGCATTATTCTTATTATAAGAAATTTGATATTCACAGTAATCGCAGACTCCGTATATTACTGTATCCGCTGTTGGTACGAAACTGGCTCCACTATTATATTCAATGGTTGTGCCACTTGAAGATTTAGTCCAACCACAAATACGTCTATTTTTAGTGATGGTTGGTAATGTTACTGAATTCTCTTCCCATTTAGCATATATGGTTGCCCCTTCTGCTCTTTTCCAATTACCATTTGTATCTGTATAGCCTGATATATCTGGTTCTAGCGTTGGATTAGTTCCTTCGCTTAGTATTTTGGTTGTTCCACCTTCTGTAGTATACCAACCTTTAAAGGAGTATGCGCTTGTTAAAGCGCTATTGCTACTTACAGTAGCACCATCAGATAATCTAGCAGCCGCTAAGCCGAATCCAGTTACTTTATACTCTCTATTTGGAAGAACTATACTATTTGGATCTAGAACATTGCTATCGTAAGTGACTTTAATTGAAGATGGATTGGCATTTGAAGTTCCTCTATTTTTATCTAGGGTAAGTGTAAATGGTTTAGCTTTCCATACTGCTGTCAAGTAATGGTCTGTTTTGTCATCTACTTTTGAAGTATCTGTTATTACCTGATTAGTATCTTTGTATACCCAATGTTCGAATTCATAGCCTGCTCTTAGTGGTTCACACAAGAAATCGTTTTGACCTTTAGTATCTTTTCCGTATTCTCTTGAGAATACTACTTGTTTTTTCTCTGGGCAACTAGTTGGGTCGCCGCCATTTAAATCGTATGATACCCAAACAGAGGCTAAAAATCCATATGGTCCTACTGTCATATCTGTCGTTTTGTTATGTTTGTTATCTAGTTCTGTTCCACCTTTTATCCATAAATATTTGATATCATTTAAGTCTTTAACTTTTAATGTGGCACTAGCACTTTGCTCTTCATTATCAGTAAATTCTAAATCATTCCATGTTTTAGGTTTTACTCTTTCTTTTTTTGACCATGCATATTGCATAGTGAAGCTATTTTTAAGTTTCGTTGTTTCTGTTGTTACATTTACTTTTATATCTTTAGATGCTGAAAAAGTTAAATCAGCTGAAGGCGTTATAGTGATAACAGGGCCTCTTTCGTCTTTTCTATCACTTTTACATATTCCTGGTTCTTGAACACTGGTTAAAATCCCTGCGGTATTTTTAGCATCTGTCTTACGATAGACAAATATTATAGATGCTTTGTCACACATTCCATCATTATCTTGGATTAGGTCTTTTTCTATTAACTCTCCTACTGTTATTGTTTTGTAACATCCTTGGTCAGCAAGGTTTGTTAATACTCGTTGGCGAAGTTCGTGTTTGGCTGTTGCATCAGTATTTCCCGTGATAGAGTATGCTTTTACAGCTTGATAAAATTCTTCTCCGGTAAGTCCAAGGAACTTTTCTTCCCTAAAAAAATCATTGGCTTTTTTTACCTTCTCTTGGCTGATGGTTGTATATGAGCCATCGAGATTGGTACAAGCTTTCATGTAATTATCTTTCTTACTTGAGTAAAAAGCGAGCGCTGCTTCTGAGATATTTACTTCTGCTGTATATGCTAGCGTCTTTCTTTGATTTTGGACAATTCCAAAGACTCCAGCTCCTGCAATTACTACAAGTGTTGCTAATATCGCTATAATAACTAATAATTCCGAAAGGGTAAACCCATTTCTTTTTTTCATATTATCACTACCTTAACGTGATTATATCATTAAATGAATGAAAAAAAAATAATAAAGTGTTCTTTATTATTTTTTTTAAGAATAGACTATTAATTCGTGCTGAGCTCTTGTACAAGCAACATATAACAAGTTCTTTTCTGTCTTCAAATATTTAGAATTGTGATCGCTATAAGCTACAACACTATCGAATTCCAGTCCTTTTGCTAAATATGCTGGAAGAACTACTAATTCTTTATTAAACTCTTCTGTTGTACTTTTTAATAAAGATATAGGAAGTATATCTTTTAATTTTTCATATAATATTTCTGCAGTTTGATTGTCTCTTGTTATTAAAGCAACCGATTTATATTTTCTTCTTAAATACATGATATCATTTGGTAATAGATTAGAATCAGTACGATGTATTAATGGTACATGATTGGTTTTTCTTATTGCACATACGTGATTTAAATCTAGTATTTTATTAGTAAATTCTATTATTTCTGGACTAGAGCGATATGTTTTAGTAAGACTTATACATTTAGATTTAGGAAATATATTACTTAGTATATCTAAGGTTTTATACTTATAATAAGGATTAATAGTTTGGTTAATATCTCCTAATATTGTAAAATTACTATTTTTAAATATTTTACTTATTATTAGATATTGTAAATAGCTATAATCTTGAGCTTCGTCAATTACTACTTGACGAATATTCCTTTCGTATGGAAATCCTTCTAATAAGCCTTTTATATAAACAAATAGAACAGCATCTACATAAGGTATTTCTTTTGTTTTTTCAAAGTATCTTATCTCTTTATCAGTCATTCTTATTTTACAGAAATCACTTGAGAAGAAACCCAAATAAATATCTTTAAAATCTTTACGGAAATTACTATGCTCATATATTAATTTTTGATAAGTTGGTTTCTTTTTACTACTTCCTTTATAGTTTTGTTCACTAAGTTTTAAAGCTATTGTTTCAATTCTTTCGTAAAAAGGAAGATTATTATAATAAGTATGAATTAATTCGTTTAGATCATTCTTTTTTACATCATATATTTTATTCTCGGTAAAATCAGTTAATACACGAGCATTTCTTATGTAGTCCTCTACATACAGGTCAATATCTCTAATTATTTCATCACTCTGTTTATACTCTATTAAAGGTATATTATCTTGCTTTTCTGAATAGTATTTACCTATAAAGTCCATAAATGGTTCAACAGATGAAAACTCCGTTATTTGTTTGTTTAAATAGTCGTTAAAAGTGGTTTGAAGAGTATTATTCTCGCCAAGTTCTGGTAAGACATTAGATATATATTCTGTAAAAATCTGATTAGGAGAGAAGATTAATATATCGTTATTAGTTAGATTTTTTATTTTATATAATAAAAATGCTATACGATGAAGAGCTACAGATGTTTTCCCAGAACCAGCAATTCCTGAAACAATTAGGGTTCGGTCGCGAACATTTCTGATAACGCTATTCTGCTCTTGCTGAATAGTATTAACTATATTTTTCATTTTATCGTTAGAATCGCTAGCTAATACTTCTTGTAATAGTTCATCATCGATGTTAACAGAATTATCAAATGCACTTTCTAAAATACGTTTTTCTATTTTATATTGTCTTTTTCTAATTAGTTTACCTTTAACCATTCCGGCTGGAGCTGCATAGGCACAAGGGCCAACTTCAAAATCGTAAAAAAGACTACAAATAGGGCTACGCCAGTCATAAATAATATTTCCATAATCATTATCTTTTAAATAGGTTAGACCCAGATAAACACTAAATCTATCACCATCTTCATCCTCAAAAATGACAGAGGCAAAGTATGGTTTATCCTTGATTCGAAATAGTTTTAAAAAGTAGTCTTGTTTTAGTAATAGTTTATTAGCTTCTAATTCGGTATCTGCTGTTGCTTGTCTTAGTTCTTGAGCATCAAAACTACGCATATTATCCCACGTATATTTCTTAAATTCTAATAGTTTTTCTTGGTCTTTAAAAATAATATTACCAGCTTCAGTAAGCTTATCATCTAACAGCTTTAATACTTCTACCAGTCTTTTTCTTTCTAATGTTAATTCTCTTGTACTTATTGCCATTTTACCATCCCCTGACCAGTACTATAAAAAGCCATTACTAGGCTTTATCTTCTATATAATTATATATAAATATATAGTTTTTTTCAAGAAAATAAGTATTATCTAAGCCAAGAAAAAAGTTAGAAACTATTGTTTCTAACTTAATTATTAACTCCAAAAGGATTAAAACCAGTATCATCTGATGAATCAGGATTAGAATCATTTGCTGCAGCAGGATTAGAATCGTTAGTTGAAGCAGAATTAGATTCATTGTTGTCAACAGGGCTTTCAAATTTAGGTTTGTTTTCAATAGAACTAACTATTGAATTCAATTTTTCTTTAAAAGCTTTCTCTTCTTCATCTTCAAATCCTAAAAAGAATATTTTATCTATTTGATCATGATCAAATAAACATACTTGATTTGAACTTAAATATCCTTCAGGATATACACATCCAGAGTAATCATATATTTTTTCTTGATTCTCTTGAGCTACT
>JAEEGL010083906.1_pt1 | contig 15018 bp, 16 predicted proteins | sample 9134231 | NCBI WGS metagenome assembly JAEEGL01 (sample SAMN16246548, study PRJNA631951) | gut metagenome | biome: gut microbiome; feature: rumen; material: fiber-attached | host: Bos | place: Iran: Karaj | collected 2018-10 | reverse complement strand
TGGATTTAGGCCGTTTTAGCATTAACTTTGTACTCAGATTCGAGCCGACCGGATGCGGACTGAACGAAACTCGTAAGGGGACGCAGAGTCATACCGCGGACGACGCTGTGAAACTCGTAAGAGGACGGAAGGAAACTCGGTGGCAGACTCGACGTAGTTAAAGGTAAAAAGTAAAAAAGTAAAAAGGCTATTTATGAGGATCACAAGTTTGAGTTGATTAGTCTTTTCGTACGAGAATAAAAATAAAAAAATGTTTTTATATTTTGGAGTTTGAACACTTATTATTATTTTTGCACCCGAAATGAAGAAGGTTTTGTCTACGATATGGGTTTTGGCGATGTGGCTGCCAGGGCAGGCACAGGAGCAGCGGATGACCGCAGAGCAGGTGCTGGCGGAGATGGACTCGCCTACGTTTGTGCCGACGGTGAGGGTGGGCAAGACATTCTACGAAGGCGACAGCATACAGCTGATGGAGATGAACAACGTGTATGTGTACCCCGAGCTGACGTTTAAGAACCGGAAACAGGCAGAGAGCTATATGCGGCTGGTGAGGAACGTGAAGGCCGTATTGCCCATTGCCAAGCAGGCCAGACAGATGCTGATAGAGACCACGGAGTATCTGGAGACACTGCCCACCAAGGAGGAGAAGGACGCACACATCAAACGCGTGGAGGAGGATATCTTCAAGACCTATAAGCCCAAGATGAAGAAACTGTCGTATTCGCAGGGCAAGCTGCTGATCAAACTGATCGACCGCGAGTGCCACTCGTCGAGCTACGACATGATCAAGGCCTTTATGGGACCACTGCGCGCAGGGTTCTGGCAGGTGTTTGCCTGGGGATTCGGCGCCAGCCTGAAGAAGGGGTATGACCCCACGGGAGTGGACAGGCTGACGGAACGCGTGGTGCTAATGGTAGAAGCAGGGCAGATATGAGAATAGGGATTGACGCAAAGAGGATTGTGAATAATACGGCGGGCCTGGGAAGCTATGGCCGTACACTGACAAACATCCTGGCAGCTGACAGCCGACTGGACCTGCACCTTTATGCACCCAACAAGGGAAGAGACGCCCTACGAGGACAGATAGCTGAGCGAGAGAACGTGAAGTTTCACTATTGGAAGAAAGGATTCCTGCCCAAGGCTTTAGGCAGCGGACTGTGGCGAAGCTACGGCATCGTGAGCGACCTGAAGCGCGACGGCATAGAGCTCTACCACGGCATTGCGGGCGAACTGCCCATCGGCATCAGCAAGAGTGGTATCAGGAGCGTGGTAACCATACACGACGTGATTTTCCTGCACCACCCGGAGTTCTACCGTAGTCATGACGGATGGGTGTACAGATGGAAATTCAGACACACCTTACAGGAGGCCGATCACTTCGTGGCCATCAGCGAGACAACGAAACGCGACCTGATGGAATATGCTCATGTGGACGAGAGCAAAATTACGCTGATATACCAGACGTGTGCACCGCGATTCTCGGCGGTGAGGGATACGGATCTGGAGGAGCGCGTCAAGGTGCAATACAGACTACCGAAGCGGTTCATACTGAGTGTGGGGACTGTAGAGACAAGAAAGAATATTCTGCTGGCCGTCAAGGCCCTGCACCATCTGCCAGACGACCTGGCACTGGTGGTGGTGGGAAGCTATAAACAGTATACGAAGGTGGTGAACGACTATATAGCGAAACACGGGATGGAGAACCGCGTCATATTGTTACACAACGTACCCGACGAGCACCTGCCGGCTTTCTACACAATGGCCGAGGTGTTTGTGTATCCATCGTGGTACGAGGGGTTCGGCATCCCTGTGGTGGAGGCTATCCACTGCGGCCTGCCCGTTGTTGCCTGCACGGGATCGAGTCTGGAGGAGGCGGGCGGCCCCGATTGCCTCTATGTGGCACCCGATGATGAACAGGCCATGGCCGAGGCCATCAGACAATCGCTACACGGAGCACCTGGGCGTGAGGAGCGTATTGCCAAGAGCCGCGAATACGTAAGACGCTTTGAGGAAAACGACATTGCCAGCCAGATGACGGCACTCTACGAACGACTGCTATAAATGGAAATAGGACTGATAAGCAAAACGACAGTTACCGCTGAGGCGCTGTTTGAGTTGGCCGCCGCGGCGTTCAGCATGTGGAGGGAACACGGACTGGAAGAGCCGTGGATGAAACGTTCGTTGGAGGAATTTAAGGAGGCGATTGCTTCGAGCGAGATTGTCGTGGCAACAGATACTGACAGCATGGCGCTTTTAGGTATGCACTGCTTAAGGCTCAACACCAAGAAAAAACGTGCGTATGGTACATATCTCGCGGTGTCGCCAAAGGTGCAAAGGCTGGGCATCGCCTCACAGATGATGGCCTACGAAACGGAATGGCTACGTAAGGCCGGCATAACTCATCTCCTGGGAAACACGGCTGCCGACGCTTTCTGGGCGGTGGAATGGCACAGGAAGAACGGCTATAAACGGATAGGCTATAAACGGGCGGATGCCAACAATGTGGATAGTTACGTGTATCGCAAGCAACTGGCGGCTTGGAGTCTCTATAGCATTGGAGCCTTCTGCCTCTGCCGCTATTATTATACCAGACTACTGAATGCATTAAGATGATGGACCAAGACCATAAGATATCTGTAGTTATCAACACCTATAATGCCTCAAGGCATCTGGCCGAGGTGCTTGAGACGGTGAAGAACTTTGACGAGGTGGTGGTGTGCGACATGGAAAGCACCGACGACACGTTACAGATAGCACGCAGATACGGCTGCAGGATTGTGACCGCCCTGCCAGGGGAATACCGGATTCCAGAGCCCGCAAGGACATTGGCCGTTCAGAGTGCGTCCAACAAATGGGTGTTCTCGGTGGATGCCGATGAACTGGTGACGCCAGAACTGAGGGAGTATCTGTATGACAGAATCAGAAGGGGGGATTGTCCTGCGGGCCTCTATGTGGCGCGAAGGAACAGATTCCTGGGGAAACTACAGCATACTTCGAAGGACTACCAGCTGAGGTTCATGATCAAGGAGGGGACGTACTGGCCACCGCATGTGCATGCCAGACCGGTGGTAAACGGCACGACAGAGAGGATTCCCTATCGGAAGGAGCTGTGTCTGGAGCACCTGTCGGACGAAACGATCTGGGAGGTGGTGAGGAAGAACAACGACTATTCGGAATCGGAACGTGACGTAAAGAAGCACCGGCACTTTGGCTGCTGGGCTTTGATCATGAGGCCTGTATGGCGGTTCTGCCGCGCTTACTTTATTCACGGCGGATGGCGTGACGGCAAGCGGGGGCTGATTAGAAGCGCCTTGTGGGCCCAATACCATTTCCTGGTCGTGGCCAAGATGATAGAGCAACGACTGAAAGAGGAAGATGACTTCAAAATTTAAGATATACATTGTAAGGCCTGTCAGGGGACTGATTGTTTATGGTATCATCATGTCGTTTATGGTGGTGGGAAAGCTACTGCCGAGGAAATTGGTGCTGTGGTGGCACGGATGGTTGGCGGATTGTTTCTACAACCTATCAAAGCATACCCGCGTGACAGTGGGGAAAAATCTGGAAACGGCTTTCGGACAGGAAACGGTGGCGGGTTCCTATCAGGAGATAGGGCGAAAGGCCCATGTAGCCTTTGCCAAGGCGTTTACAGACTACGCCCTGATGAGTCACCTGAAGACGAGGAAGCAGTTTGAGCGCTACTTCACAATTGAAGGGGAGGAATTTCTGAAGGCTGCCTACGAACAAGGAAAAGGTGTGATTTGTCTGGTGCCTCACACACCCGGATTGGAGTTCTCGGCCATCATGCCTCCCATCATGGGCTACAGAACCATGGGCGTAAGCAGCCGAATACACAACCCCGCTCTGAACAGGCTGATGGTGGGGCTCAGGGAGAAACGCGGCATGGCAAACATTGAGCGCAACCACTGTTTCCAGACCCTCGTGGATAGACTGAAGAAAGGGGAGTGTCTTATTATTATGATTGACCAGGACAACGACCATATACGTGGCGAGTTCCTCAACTTCTTCGGGAAAAGAGCTTATACGCCCATTGGATGCGCCCGATTAGCACTGACTACTGGAGCACCCGTACTGCCGATGTTCACCATTCGCCATGAAGAGGATGACCGCTACACTTTCAGAATCCTGCCGGAGATTCCGTTTGAAAGAAAAGAAACCGACCTGGAAACGTTCAGGCACAACACGCAGAATTATAACGACGCACTGGAACGTATTATCAGGGAATACCCCGACCAGTGGGTGTGGGGACATCGGCGATGGAAAACAACACCGGAGTATATGAGGCAGTATATTATCGACAAGAAGATTGGTGAAGGGCATTATTCTTCATCCTCGTGACATATTGTTGGATAATGGCCTCGAGCTGACGCTGCATGAACGGTAGCTGAGGATAACGGGATCGATGACCAATAAGATTGTGAGTGAGCGAGAAGTCGTGACGATAGTCGTAAATACCGATGAGACGGTTGTCGTGGTAGGTGATCATCAGGTCGTCGAGGTAGTACATCGACTGTCCGTTATGATCGTAGAAAACGTAGTTAAGATAAGAGGGACTGGTGGAAAACACATCCTTTCCGAAAGAGAAAAAGGATTTTTGGTAGTTGAGCATTCCTAACAGGGTGGGCGTGATATCAGTCTGCTGGATGAGGCGGGTGGAGTCACAACAAACGGGAAGTTGACCGCCAGGCGTGTAGAAAAAGATGGGAATGAGAAAACGCCCCATCTCGTTGTGATAGTCTTGGCGACAGCTGGGGCCACAATGATCGGCGGTGAAGACAAAGATGGTGTTGTTAAACCACGGTTTGTGACGCACCTGCTCGAAATAGCGGCGGATGGCATAGTCAGCATAGCTGATGGTCTTGTGAATAGGTATCTCACCACGGGTAAAGGTGGACTTATGCTGGTCGGGAATACGGTAAGGATCGTGACTGGAGGCGGTGAAGACAGTGAGGAGGAAGGGCTTGCCCTGATGAGCTATCTCATCGCTTTTCTGGGCAAAGTACTGAAGATAGGGCTCGTCGAAAATGGCCCAAGTGCCGTCGAAATCCCGGTCGTTTCCATATTCGTCCATGCCATAATAGTGTTCAAAGCCGATGGAATTGGTAAAGCCCTTGAAACCGAGGGTGGTATTGGGTGCACCATGGAAGAAGGCGGTGGTATAGCCCTCCTCACGGAGCATCGCGGGCAGACCCTGAAGGGTATTGGTGGAATAGACGTAATAGCAGTAAGGCTCAATATAGCGGGGGATGCCAGCAAAGGTGGCGGGCATACAATCAACGGAACGGGTGCCATTGGCGAAAGCGTACTCAAAGCTGTAGCTTTGGGTAAGCAGCGAATCGAGGAAGGGCGTGTAACTCTGATAAGGTACTCCGTCCTTGTCGCGGTTGAAAAAACCTATATACTCTCTTGAAAAACTCTCCATGATGAAGACTATCACGTTAAGACGCTGCATCTTATCACCCTTGGGCTGTTTATTGCGGATGGGGGTGAATATACCATCGAGTGATTCGTCGGGAAGGAAATGAGGATCATTGTAGCCGACCATGTGGATAGTGGAGAGGAGAGTAAAGGGGGTATTGAGCACTATGGCAGCCTCTAAGGGATTCTTGCAATAGATATTGGCCGAGTCTTGACGAAGGGGATGCATCTTCAAACCATATCCACCACGGATGCCTCCCACCACAAGTGTCGCAACCACCAGAAATATCACAGTATGGAGAGGGTAATACACTTTGTCGGGAGGAAAAGCCTGCTGAGTTTTTTTGTCCTTGATAGGAGAAACATATAACAGGATCAGAGCAACTATCATGGCTATGCCAAACAGCCAGACTAGCCAATAGCCCGTAATACTGTGGAGCAGAATGGTGAACAGATTACTCTCTGAGCTGAATTCTGAGAAGATAATAGAGGTGGTGCGGCGGCCACCGAAGGGGAAATAGACGACATCGGCCATGTTGACGGCGATGCCGAGACTGTTAAGAATGAGGAATAGCACCTTGACAAGGCGCTGATAACAGACGGTGTGGCGGCATTTGAGGGGCAGGAACTGCAGAACGATGCAGGGGATGTTGAGAAACAGCAGGGCACTGAGGTCGAACCGCAGGCCTCCCAAAGACATGGTTAGCAGATTACGTAAGGTGACATCAGGGAAGCTGTCGAGGTTCATATAGAAGAAGAACCATCGGGACAGCATGTAGACGACCATCAGCATGAGAAAATTGACGGCCATGATGATGGCCGGCTGACGACTGAGATCGTTTGTCGTGATGTTCATTGGGCGTTATAATCAATCACATACTCGATAAACTCCCGTACGGCACCGTCACCGCCCTTACGAGTACAGACATAATGGGCGAGGCGGCGCACTTGTTGGCAGGCATCGGAAGGACAGCCAACTAGCACACACTCCTTCATGCAGACGATATCGAGGATATCGTCGCCGATATAGGCAACATTTTCCTTCGAACAATCGTATTTCCGCATGAGAGCCTTCAAGGTGTCTAACTTGTCGTGACGCCCCTGGTATAGCTCTGTGATATGCAGCTCACGGGCCCGGTTTTCTACAATCTGCGACGTCCTGCCGGTGATAATGGCAGGGATGATGCTATGGGCAGGCAGCAGCTCGTTGATGGCATAGCCGTCCTTGATGTCGAACGACTTGAACAGTTCGCCGTTGGGACCCATGTTGATCTTGCCGTCGGTAAGCGTACCGTCGACATCCATCACCAGAATCTTGATTTTCTTATCCATAACTTCTCTCTATTCTCCGCAAGCGCGCTTAATATGATCAATAATATCCTTGTAGGAACCACGATGGCCAAAGAGCGACGAGGTACCCAAGACAAAACCGTCGACATGACGTTTGCTCCATTTGACCATCCGTTCAAGGGAACAGGCCCCGTCCATCATGATTTCCAAATGGTAACGGTTCTTGATGGCGATGAGCTCCTCGAGCTTCTGATCGACATGGGGCAGGTAGAGGTGGCCAGCATGACCGGGCTTAACACCCATGACCAACACATGATCGACCAACTCATAATATGGCTGCAGACTCTCGATAGTGGCCTCTGGATTAATGACGATGCCAGGCTGTAAACCACGCTCACGGATGCGACAGATTACGGCCTTAGGGTCGTCGTCGGCATCGGGATGAAAATAGATGATATCGACACCTGCATCGGCAAACATCTTGATGTATTGGCCGGGGTGATAGATCATCAGATGGAGTTCGGTGACAAGCGATGTGTTGCGGCATACTGACTTGACATCGCCCAGTCCCAAAGCAAAATTGGGAACATACTGACCATCCATGACATCGAGGTGCAGACGGGTGGCACCGGCAGCCTCCAGACTCAGAACCTCGGCCTTTAGATTGTCGAAGCTGGCGCACATCAGTGAGGGTGAATAAATCATAGGCTTTACTCCAATAATTTAGAGATGAAAGCGAGTCGGACCTGACTGGTATCGAGGATTTCGCCAGGCCACAACAGAAGCGTGGAGCCTTCATCTACCTGAAGGTCGTGACAAACAAGTGAGCCCTCTACGAAGGTGAAACACTCCAGCGTCGCGCTTTCGTTGTGATAAGTTGCTGTATTTGTGATGAGCCGGGTAGCGTAGGTCTTCTCGCGGATCTCATGGCCACTGCAAGTCTGAACCTTGGACTTAAGACGGATGTCGAGGGCAGTTATGGCCTTGTCAAGGTGGAGCTCACGGGGGTTACCATCAGCGTCAACACGGTCGTAGTCATAAAAACGATAGGTGGAATCAGAGCCTTCTTCAATTTCGAAGACCAGACTACCGGCAGTGATGGCGTGAAGCGTTCCAGGCTCGACAAAGACATAGTCGCCCACCTTGACGGGCAACGTATCGGCCATCTTCAGGAACTCGCCATGACGAATCATATTCTCTTCATCGGCCTTGTCGCGACAGGTACACCCGTTGATGATTGTGCCAGAATGAGGAGCCCTGATAAAGTACCACGACTCGCGTTTGCCACGGGTCTGATGCTCGAGTTGACGAGCCATCTGATCGTTGGGATGCACCTGTATGCTCAGGTTAAGACGGGCATCGGTCAGTGCCAGCGTAAGTGGGAAATACGGATAGTGGGCAAGATTGAAGTCAGCCTTAAGAAAGGGGAATACATCGTTGAGACACTGGCCTTTCCATGCCCCATTAAGGATTTCGTTGGATATCCCTTCGCGGCAATAGAGCGAATAGAGATGTCCGCCCCAGATGGTGTTGTGTATGATAGTCTTCAGTATCAGCATTTCTCCTCTTTTTTACTCCATGGCAATATCACGGATGCGCATAATCTGACTCAGCAGTTTTTCTGTCTCGTCGAGCCTTAACATGCAACTGCCGTCGCACAGAGCCATGGGCGGATCGTTGTGAACCTCCATGAACATGCCTGCCAGCACACCTGTGGCCACTGCGGCCTTAGCCAGATAAGGCACATATTCGCTGTTGCCGCTATTGCCATGGTTCAAGCCGCCACCACTCACCTGTACACTATGAGTAGCATCGAAGATGACCGGATAGCCGATTTGGGCCAACCGGACAAGGCCTGTCATGTCGACCACAAGATCATGATAACCAAAGCAATTGCCACGTTCGCACAACATAATATCCTTACAGCCGAAATATTCCATCTTGCCCACAACATTGTTCATCTCCTCATGACTGGAGAACTGGCCTTTCTTGATGTTGACGGTGCGGCCGGTCTTGGCTGCGGCATACAACAGGTCGGTCTGGCGACACAGGAAGGCGGGTATCTGGATGACGTCGGCCACCTGGGCCACTGCCTCAGCCTGTTCGGGCAGATGGATGTCGGTGACTATATGGACACCTAACTCAGTCTTGGCCTTCTCAAGAATACGTAAGCCTTCCTGAAGTCCGGGACCACGGTAGTTGGTGGCCTTAGTACGATTGGCTTTATCCCAGGATGCCTTAAAATAGAAATCCACATCGAACTTTTCCGTGATATGCTTCAAGGCCTCAGCCAGGAACATCACATTCTCCTCGGATTCAATCACACAAGGACCTGCCAATATTTTAAATCTATTTACCATACCCATCCAACAACTTTATTCCTTTAGTATCGCGCCATGCCGTAGATAATCTCTTCAATCTACTACGCAATAAATTAAACCAAAAATCAAAGGATCTGTCTACAGGACCAGATACGGGATCATCGACATGAAGAATATTTCTTCTGAACAACCTGAGTGTAACCCCATACGTACGCAGAAACTGAAGACCACCCCAGTTCATTTCAGTACGACTGACAGACTTGCTCATAAAATGATAGCATCTGCTATTGGCAAATCCGCGGAGATCCTTGATGCCAGCCAACCACAATTTGGCAGAGAAATCCTGATCCGACGCCTCGCCTGGCGAATAGATAATACTATAGCCACCCACTAAATCCCAAATATCACGATGCACGATATTGGGAGGTGACGTAGCGCCAAGCCAGTCTTCACAGGGCATGTCCTGATAATGCGCCAGGAGTTCCTCTTCTATGAAAGACTCTGGGGTTGAACCATAGTCCGCCACAAGCACACTCATGTGCTTCAGCACATCGGGCTTAGGTTGGATAACCGTTGAAGAGTAAAAAAAACGATTGTTCCCCACTCGACTGATTTCTTCATCAAAAGTAGAATCCCAGCCCGGCAACAGATACATATCATCGTTAATGAACACCATGTATTCAGTAGTCACCAAGGTACGAAGTGAATTTAATGCAAAGCAGACACCAACATTCTGGTCGGAATAGGTATATTTCAAGCCTTTCTGTCGGACCCACTCCAAAGTGCCGTCGCTACCATCGTTCACATGAATCAAGATCTCATGACTACAGGCAGAATTCCGCTCAATGCTTTGTACACAAATCTGAAGATAAGCAAGATTATTCCAACTGGGAATGAGTATTGAGAACTTTCGCATATCTGTTTCCTATTACAAGCGACAAAGATACATATTATTAAATAAAAAACCAAATAAATGGTTGTTTTTTTAATAAAAATAGTCCATGATATAAAAGAAATGATTATCTTTGCAAACAGTAGATTAGTCTTCTATATCATAGGATGGATCAAAGAGTTGTTGTTTTTTGTGGTAGCGGATATCATAGCCTAGGCTTAATCAGATGCCTTGGTGAAGGTGGGTATAACCCAGAGTGTTACTGCTTTGGTCATAAATGCGACCTCATTCTTTCGAGCAAATATATCAGTAAAGGAAGAAAATTTGAATCTGCTGAAGCCATTCTTGACCATCTGCTACACAACTATCCTTACCACGATGAAAAGCCTATCCTTCTAACTATACCAGATGTACCCGCTTTCCTGATAGACCAGCATTTAGATGAACTGAAAGAGAAATTTGTGCTGATGAATGCTGGTGAACAGGGAAAGCTTGGCTATTGGATGGATAAAAGAAACATGGCCCAAATGGCCCAGAAACACGGTTTTTCCATCCCTTGGACTATAGAGCTGTCGAAAGAAGAGGCGATTCCTGACTCTATCCGATATCCCGTCTTTACAAAAAGCATAAGGACTGTTGATGGCGGGAAAGGAGACGAAAGTATCTGTCAGAACAAGGAGGAATTGGAGGAAAAACGAAAGAACATTGCCTCAGACAAATTCCTTGTTACGGAGTATATCCAGAAAAAATACGAGATTGACTATTTCGGGATGGCATTGAAGGGAAGGATTTATATCGACTATTATGATGCTATCAGTCGTTTTTCAAATGATGCATTTGGCTATTATGGGGATATCATCAAATGCAAACATGACGACTTCTGGGAAAGATGCGCCGCCATGATGAAAGAGATAGGCTATGAAGGACTCTTTGATATAGAATTCCTGGAAGACATCAACGGTAAACGCTATTTCATGGAGGTGAATTTCAGAGTTGACGGGGGCATCTATAAGGTAACCCCTGGTATTAATTTACCTGCGGAATGGTGCAGACTGGTCAATATGGCTCAAGAAGGCTTACCTGAAGCCCTCACCACCAAGAAACAACGTTTTACGGGCATGACAGAGATTCAGGATTTCAAGTCGAGTGTTGTCCACGGATCCATGAATCCCCTGAAATGGTTCTGGCAGTTCTGTCGTACAGACAAATATATGCTACTTAACCTTAGAGACCCCATGCCTGTTCTTGTATGGCTATTTACGAGCTCGCGCAGGGAGTGTTTGCGTTTCACTCATATTCCCTAATATCATCAATCTGGATTCTTCCTGGTATCGATGATCTTCCAATTTCTTTCTGAATAGTACTCACGACGATACTTCCATCGGTTGTGCGTCCAGAGATAGATTTCCGGCTGCTTTCGGATATTCTCCTCCAACAATCTCATAAAAGCCAGAGAATAGGGATAGCCGCCATCATCGGCCAGTTCTTCTGCCGTAGGCTGCACATCGATTACAGTTACGTCATAATACCCTCTACGTGGTTTTGAGACCAGGGCCATCAGTATCTTTGCATTTATCTTACGGGCTATCGCCTCCCCACCCGTAATATAAGGTGTATCCTGATTGAGGAAAGTCGTCCAGTGGACCAATCGGTGATAGGGTGGACATTGGTCTGAGATCAACCCCAACAGAAAGCTACCATACTTCTGTTTAAGTTCGAGCAAAGCCCGTGCAGCTTTTTTCTGAGAGAACAACATGGCATGAGGATAGATTCGTTCGCGCACTCGTAATATCACATTGTTGGAGAAAGTATTTCTTTGGGTCTCATAGATAGCAGCTTTGGGAAGGGGAGGATTGACACGGCTAGATATGTCAGGCACCCATTCCCAGTTGCCAATATGTCCAAAATACACGAAGACCGGTCTTCCCTCAGCTCCTGCCTGTTCAATGAGTTCAACACCTTTTATGACGACACGACGCTCACGCTCTTTGTCACTCATATTCAACATTTTCAGTCCTTCTGCCATCAGATCACAAAAGTGGTGATAGAATTTATGTTCTATCATAAGCAGTTCCTTGTCCGTATATTCCGGGAAAGAGCGCCGAAGATTCTTTCTAACCAACTCACGTCGGTAACCCCAGAGGTGATAAATAATAACATACGATATGTCACTGAGTATGTAGAGCAGACCCAGCGGCACACTTGCTATGATCACCAATAGGCCAATAAGTATTTTAACTCCGATTTCCTTCATTTACTTTTTTCCAGGCAGTGAAGCAATTAATGTCAGCAGCTGACTTGTCTGAACACCCTTGTCTGTGATATGGATAATAAAACCAACCTTCAACGTGGCATACCGGTCAAAGGTTATCAAGTATGATAAATCAGTACGATTATAGATTGGAGAACGGTAGAAAGGATCACCCCAATAATACTCGCCAAAGCCATCCGCATCTAAACGTTGCAAACCAGCACCCCAATAGAAAGTCTCATTCACACCCCATTTTTTCCATCTCAAGCCTGCCTCGCCAAGAAAACCCATACGAGCCTGAGGCTGCTTCTCAAGGCCCCTGTCTCTATCGAAGTTGATAATAGTTCCTACTCTTACACCCAGGGAGTCGGTCGTTGCCGACAGTTTGAAGTTACGTCCCACATAAGGATGAATCATCGTGTTGTCGTGCATCGTATGGACTCTATAACTTTCACCTCCAAATTCCAAAGCATAATGATAATAATAGCCATTGGCACCAAGAAGGAATCCGCCGACATTGAACTGGATCATACCACCAGCCATAAACTGCTCACGTGAATCGGCTCCACGTTTAGAGGTCCAATCAAGGAATGCTTCGATATAGCCGCTCTTCGTCTTATACAGAAAGTCAAAACCCGTCATGTTCGGCCGGTAGATCTGTATGGAATCGCAAATCAGATATTCAGGCATCTCCTCTACCATCAAACGACGAGGATATTTCCCCAATAAAACCCTTAAGTATTGATTCTGATATTTGTAGTAAGCTAAAAAACCCTCCTTATCCAGATAGTTCTCGCCCCCCCAATCAATCAACGCATCGTAACCAGCCACCAATTGATGGGTGTTTTCTTTGACGCCCAATGAAACCTGGGGTTGTATTCGGAATCCAGCATAAGTATTTGCCTGACGGTATGAAGATTTTTTCCCTTCCAAATTATTGAAGAACCCCCGGGCATTAACCTCCCACCCTATTTCCTGCGCATAGGATACCTGATACGTCGAGAGGACTATACCGACTATTAGCCAAGTAAAAAAACGATGTATATCTTTACATTCCTGTTTCCAATCACCTTTATAAGTCATAGGAACACGCCAATCTTCACCAAATCGTTTGACTAACCAGTCTTCCATGTGACCAGGGAGTTTAAAGGTATAGCCATAGCATTCATAATCAGTCAATGTCTCAAAATACTTCAATTCTTGAATCCGTACAAAGTGTTCCTCACCATAATGCTTTAATACACCGTCTTCTCTGAACCAAATGCTGAAATCGACAATAAGGCTATCCTTATTATAAAAAACAATTTGCTGAAGCTTATCTAAAAAATATGCTTCTCTTCCGACCTTATAACCACGCTGCAACATCTCTTCCTTCAAAACGTCCAACGCATCAAAATCCATCAGATCGAAATCGAAGTCGTTATCATGCCGGATGAAATGATGCTCCCTGTATAGGCCCAGTGCAAGCCCATCGGTCAGTCTATAGTGGATGCCATGTTTATCCAGTATCTCGCAGATTTGATAAAGCTCATGTACATCTTCATCCTTCAACGTCACTTTTAAGGTATTGAAGGGGAAAAGATGATAAACAACATACTTCTTTTTAAAGAGTCGTTGTAGTAAAAACTTTACTTTTTTACGATAGTACCTAATATAAAATAGAATTTTGAACAGCATTTGTTTATTTCTAAAAGAGAATAACTGCCACACACCATTGTCACTTGTAATCATACAAAAAACGGCAGTGACAAAAAAATGCAGAACTGTAAAGAGAATAGATGGGATGGCGGATAGCGGCCAACACCCCAGACCATGTGTTGAGCATTACTGGTTCCAATTGCTTTCGAAAGATAAAGCTTTTATGGCCATCGGAATCTGACTTCTTGAAACCAATCAGCTTGTATCCATTCTTCAGATGGCATTGTACAGACCAGTTGGCATCAGTTGTAGTGCTACTTTTAATGTGTGTCATACCAATACGACGTAGTACTTCTGACTCATACGCTATCATCTTTGTGGCGATTCCCTGTCTGTGAACCTTTGGCAATACAGCCAGATAAAAACTATATGCTCGTTTTTTTTTCATGTTCACCCTAAAGCAGTGCATACCTAACAATTCCTCGCTGTCAGCATCAAGTGCAACAAAAATCATTGCGTTTTCTATTGCCTTCTTGAACTCTTCTATTGTACGGTACATCCACTTTTCTTCCAAATGATAATCTGACCACATGCTGAACGCCTTATTGGCTAATGCATACAAGGCTTCTTTAGTAACTGCTGTTTCGTGAATCTGTTTAATTATAGTCATTTTAGCAATAATTATCACTAAAAAATTCTACTCACAGCAATGAAAGAACTTACTTCTCAGAGTAGAGGACTTGGATGAGCGTTTGACCGACGGCCTGGAGGGTGGTGCGGTCGATGTGCTGCATGTCGTCGCTGACGGTGTGCCACGTAGGACCGAAGTTGCTCTGATCGCAGTGGGGATAGTAGGGGATGATGTCGATGCACGGAATCTTGGCTATGGTGTTGACTGGCGCATGGTCATCGGTGATATAGGAGCCGGGCTTGTTGGGGAACATGCTGCCGAAGCCTACCACCTGGGCTGCACGCCATACACGGTCGGCCACATCAGGGGCGTATTGCATCGACATGCCTTCTTTGAAGAACATGGCGCCCTGACCGCCTACCATGTCGAGCAGGATGCCATAACGGGCTTTGTAACCGGCGACATGGGGATTGGCAGCCCAGTATTGCGAGCCGAGGGCCCACGTGTTGCCAGCGTCGGCCACATCGCTCCACTGAGGCGTGCCCCAGTCTTCAGC
>JAEEGL017120517.1_pt1 | contig 15019 bp, 17 predicted proteins | sample 9134231 | NCBI WGS metagenome assembly JAEEGL01 (sample SAMN16246548, study PRJNA631951) | gut metagenome | biome: gut microbiome; feature: rumen; material: fiber-attached | host: Bos | place: Iran: Karaj | collected 2018-10 | reverse complement strand
TGTCCGGCTACACTGAAGTATTTTTCAAGGGGATTGATCACGCGTTCAATGTGCCCTCAATTCTTGCCGAATTTTCGCTTTTCGGCCACACATTCACAATACATATGTACGGAGCCATCATAGCCTTCGGCTTTCTCCTGGCGGTGCTCCTGGGCGGCAGAATTGCCTACACCTGGAAAATGAGCCTTGATAAAATGGTCGATGTGCTTATTTACGGCACGATTCTCGGCATGATAGGCGCGCGGCTTTATTACGTTTTCTCAAAATGGGATTACTACGGAGCCCACCCCGGAGAGATTATCAAAATCTGGGAGGGCGGCCTTGCAATCTACGGCGGTCTTATAGGCGGCCTTATAGGCGCCCTTATCGTGTGCAGAACGAGAAAAATGAATTTTTTCAACCTGCTTGACTGCTGCGCGATATCATTCCTCGTAGGGCAGGGAATAGGCCGCTGGGGCAATTTCGTGAATCAGGAGGCCTTCGGCACAAACACAAATATGCCCTGGGGTATGTGCAGCAGCAAAACGACCGAATACCTCTACGCTCATTACAGCGAAATAACAGCCAGGGGTATAGAAATAAACCCCACCGATTATGTTCACCCGACATTCCTTTATGAATCAATCTGGTGCCTGCTCGGCGCGGTGGTGCTCTACCTTGTGTGCCGCAAGTTCAGACGATTCAGCGGCCAGATGTTTTTATGGTACGGCGTGTGGTACGGCACCGAGCGCGCGATAGTTGAAGGCTTCAGAACGGACAGCCTATATCTCGGCTCCACCGGCATACGCACAAGCCAGCTTCTTTCTATCATCATTGCGGTGATAAGCCTGGCTCTGCTGATTTACTTCACCAAAAAATACAAGAAAAATCCCAGACCGATAGACGGCATTGACTTTTTCCTTGAGGAAAAGCTCAGAGCGAACGAAACTCCCGCACAGCAGGATGCCGCCGCTCAGCAAGCGCAGACGGAAACCATAACGGCTCATCACGCAGAAGGAGAAGAATCCAAAGACAATGGCGATAATAATTGACGGAAAAAAAGTGCGGGACGAAAATCTCGCGATAATGAAGCGGGAGGTAAGCGAGCTCAACGCTAAGGGAATCTTTCCCTGCCTGTGCGTGATAATCGTAGGCAGTGACCCCGCATCAAGAGTATATGTCAACAACAAGAAAAAGGCCTGTGAAACTATCGGCATTATTTCCAGGGAATACGCTATGCCGGAGGAAACGACCACAGAGCAGCTGCTCGAACTCATAGACAGCCTCAACGCGGATGAAAGCGTGAGCGGTATTCTCTGCCAGATGCCGGTGCCCGGGCATATTGATTCAAAGGCGGTGCTTGAAAGAATATCCCCGTCGAAGGATGTGGATTGTTTTCACCCCTTCAATGTGGGCAAGCTCGTTCACGGAGAGAATCTGATGCGCCCCTGCACGCCCGCCGGCATGGAAACTCTGCTCGATTATATGGGTGTTGAAATCGAAGGTAAAACCTGCGTGATAATCGGCAGAAGCGAGATAGTCGGCAAGCCTATGTCGCTGCTTATGACAAACAGGAACGCTACTGTAACTCTCTGCCACTCAAAGACGAAAAATCTTAAGGAAATCACGAGCAGGGCCGACATCCTTGTGGCAAGCGTAGGCAAGCCCGCTTTTGTTACGGGAGATATGGTGAAGCAGGGCGCGATTGTGCTTGATGTGGGCATAAATCACGACGAAAACGGCAAGCTCTGCGGAGACTGCGTTTTTGAGGAATGTGCCGCTAAAGCGTCTATGATTACACCCGTTCCCGGCGGAGTGGGGCCCATGACCATCACAATGCTCATGCGCAACACAATCACAGCGGAAAAGGCGCGCAAAAATATTCCGATAAATGAAAATAATATTTGACATTATATAAATATAATGATATAATGCACATTGCCGCTTGTCAGGGGCGGGTGAGTTATGCCCGGAATTACCCGCAGGTAAGCCCTGTGACAGCGAGTCTTAATAAAGGAATGGTAATTCTAAATGTACGCAATTATCGAAACCGGCGGCAAGCAGTACAAGGTAGAAGCAGGCGATGTTGTCTATGTTGAAAAGCTCGGCGCCGACGAAGAAAGCGAATACACCTTTGACAAGGTTGTCGCTGTAGGCAATGACGACGGTATCACCGTAGGTGCTCCTTATGTTGACGGCGCAAGCGTCAGCGCAAAGGTAGTAAAGAACGGCAAGGCAAAGAAAATCACCGTTATGACCTACAAACCCAAGAAAAATGAAAAGCGCAAGTTAGGTCACAGACAGCCGTACACCAAGGTAGAGATTTCCGCCATCAACGCGTAAACCCCGGCGATGACTACCGCAAAGTTTTTTCTCAGAAAAAACGAAATCCGTGGCTTTGAGATTTCAGGGCACAGCGGCTACGCTCCCCACGGTGAAGATATAGTCTGCTCGGCAGTCTCCTCTGCCGCGATTATGGCGGCAAACACGATAACAGAGCAGGCAAAGGCCCGGGCCGATGTCAGGTCCGAAGACGGTTATCTTTATCTTATGCTTTCAGATGAAAGTGAGACCGCGCAGGCGGTGCTCAGGGGCTTTATGGCTCACCTGAACGATATTTCAAAGCAATATCCGCAGTATATCAAGATAATTTTCGGAGGTGTAAAGAATGCTTAAAGTTAATCTTCAGCTTTTCGCTCATAAAAAAGGTATGGGTTCAACCCGTAACGGCCGTGATTCCGAATCCAAGAGACTCGGCGCCAAGAGAGCGGACGGTCAGTTCGTTCTTGCAGGCAACATTCTCGTAAGACAGAGAGGCACAAAAATTCATCCCGGTAACAATGTAGGTATCGGCTCTGATGATACTCTCTTCGCTCTTATCGACGGCACCGTTAAGTTTGAGCGTATGGGCAAAGATCGCAAGAAAGTAAGCGTTTACGCAGTTGAGCAGTAATCTGCCGGCTGAGGCGCAAATACCCATAACATAGTTTAAGGACTGCAGTTTTCTGCAGTCCTTGTTTTTTTGTGTTATTGCCGTTTTCGCTCTTTATTCCCCACAGGCGCAGGAAACAAACTCATACCCTGTGCTTTCAATCGCGTCTTTAAGCTTTACACCCGGGTCGCTTTCGCCTGTCAGGAATGACGCTTCGCCTTTTTTGCGCGAAGCCGAAACCTTTTTCGCGTCGGGAAACGCTTTGCGTATACAGTCTTTTATATGCGCCTCGCACATGCCGCACGCCATACCGTTTATTTTAACCGTGACTTTGTTCAAATTGTCCACCGCCTTTTTCATATTATAAGGCAATACCGCACAGCGTAAGCGTGCGGTATTGCCTTTTCATCAGCCTGCCAGTGAACCGACGAGGTCGATTATTCCCTGAAGGTTTTCCGAAACCCAGGTAAACGCGCTTGCAATCCAGCCCGCGCCGTCAACATTGACCTGCACAAGGTCAACTATGAGCTGCATACCCGAGCCGATATAGCCGAGCCCTTCAAGTAAGGTCGATAATTCCATGTTTTTTTCTCCTTTCATCACATGCTTTTATATAATACAAAGATTATATTCTAAAAACGGTTCGGTTATTTGCCCTTGCTGCAGGCATCCTTCATTGCGCAGTGCTCACACCCGCACCCGCATGAAGATTTGCCTTTCTTTTTGTCTTTTACCGTTTTGTATATGATTGCGGCCGCGATTAAAACAAGTGCCGCCGTAATCAGGATTGTGCCGATATTTGCACTTATCCATCCGATCATATAATCGCTTCCTATCTTGAGTATAAGCCGTGTTTTATTCAGACTTTCTTTGTAAGTTTGGTTGCTTCTTTGTATTTTCTGAAAAACAGCATATAAACCATACCGGCAACAACGGCGAGAGCGCAGATAAACCCGATTATATTGAAGTTGCCTGTGAAGGCGCCGCCTATCTGGTTTATGCACAGCGATACGGCGTATGCGAAGCCGCACTGATAGCCTATGGCAAACCAGGTCCACTTTGCGTTGTTCATCTCACGCTTGATTGCGCCAATTGCCGCAAAGCACGGAGCACACAGGAGGTTGAACACCAGGAAGGAGAAGCCCGTTACTCCGGTGAACGCGCTGTGAAGCGCCTGCCACGCGGTCATTTCGCCGCCGCCGTAAAGAATTCCCATAGTGCCCACTATATTCTCTTTTGCCACAAGCCCTGTTATTGAGGCCACGGCCGCCTGCCAGTTGCCCCAGCCGAGCGGTATGAATATCCACGAAATAAGGCTGCCTATACGGGCAAGCACGGAGAGATCAAGCTCATCCTCCGACAGCATACGGAAGCCGTCCGGCGTGAATCCGAAATACGATGTGAACCATACGACAATGGTGGAGAGCAGGATAATTGTGCCTGCTTTTTTTATGAAGGACCAGCCGCGCTCCCACATAGAGCGCAGAACATTTGAAACAGTGGGCAGGTGATAAGCCGGGAGTTCCATAACAAAAGGCGCGGGGTCGCCGGCAAACATTCTTGTCTTTTTTAGCATTATGCCCGAAACCACAATGGATGCCATGCCGATGAAGTAGGCAGATGTTGAAATCCAGGGCGAGCCGCCGAAAATTGCGCCTGCAATCATCGCAATAAACGGAACCTTTGCGCCGCAGGGGATGAAGGTGGTGGTCATAATGGTCATACGTCTGTCGCGTTCATTCTCTATTGTACGGCTCGCCATAATGCCGGGCACGCCGCAGCCGACGCCTATGAGCATAGGAATGAAGGATTTGCCCGAAAGACCGAATTTACGGAAAATACGGTCAAGCACAAAAGCAATACGCGCCATATATCCGCACGCCTCAAGGAAGGCGAGCATAAGAAACAGCACGAGCATTTGAGGCACAAAGCCCAGCACGGCGCCTACACCGGCAACTATACCGTCAAGAATGAGACCCTGAAGCCATTCGGCGGCGTTTGCCTTCTCAAGCAGTGTGCCGATAAGAGCGGGAATACCGGGTACCCATACTCCGTATCCGGCAGGGTCGGGTGCTTCAAAACCGTTTTCGCCGAAATAATTCACTGCGTCTCTGAATGTAACGCCGACTGTTTCCTCCTCGTCGGCATCATCCGGGATTTCGTCATAATACGCGGTAAGGGTGACGGTTTCCAGAGTTTCTTCATCCTCAACATCAATACCGGCGCTCTTCTGCGCGGGGACGAAGGCGCTGAGTTCAGCCATAGCGGCCTGCGCGTCAAAATCATCGGCCTCCGGATCGGTTTGCGTAAACGCCTGCACTGCGTTGAGAGCTGAGGTGTATTCTTCATCTGCTTCGCTGTAAGCTCCCGAGCCTATACCGAGCAGGTGGAAGCCGTCGCCGAAAATGCAGTCATTGGTAAAATCTGTTGCGGGCGCCCCTACGGCAACCATCGCAATCCAGTAAACAAGGAACATAACGGCGGCAAAAATCGGCAAACCCAGCCAGCGATTGGTAACCACTCTGTCTATCTTGTCTGAGGTTGACAGACCGCCCTTGTTTTTCATCTTGTAACAGGTCTTTATGAGCTCGGCTATATAGATATAGCGCTCGTTTGTGATTATGCTTTCCGCGTCGTCATCAAGCTCTTTTTCGGCGTTTGAGATATCCTCTTCAATATGCGAGAGTGTTTCCTGCGGTATGTTAAGCTGCTCAAGCACCTTGTCATCACGCTCAAAAATCTTTATGGCGTACCAGCGCTGCTGCTCCTCCGGCAGACCGTGAACGGCGGCCTCCTCTATATGAGCCAGCGCGTGCTCAACGGGGCCCGAGAATGTGTGCATGGGTACGGTGCGCGCGCTTTTTGCCGCCTCTATTGCGGCTTCGGCTGCCTGAGTGATTCCGTCGCCTTTAAGAGCTGAGATTTCAACCGATTTGCAGCCGAGCTGCCTGCTCAGCTCTGAGGTGTCAATCCTGTCACCGTTCTTTCTGACCACGTCCATCATGTTTACCGCAAGCACAACGGGTATGCCAAGCTCGGTAAGCTGTGTAGTGAGGTAAAGGTTGCGCTCGAGGTTTGTGCCGTCAATTATATTCAGTATCGCGTCGGGGCGTTCGTTTATAAGATAATTTCTTGCCACAACTTCTTCAAGCGTGTAAGGTGAGAGCGAATAAATGCCCGGAAGGTCCGTGATTGTGACATCGTCGTGCTTTTTGAGCTTGCCCTCTTTTTTCTCCACGGTCACTCCCGGCCAGTTGCCGACGAACTGATTGGAGCCGGTCAGAGCGTTGAACAGCGTGGTCTTGCCGCTGTTCGGGTTGCCCGCGAGTGCGATTTTTATACTCATAGTTTTAAGATCCTTTCTGCTTATGATTCGTCTGTTAGCTGCAGCTAACCTGTGCTTTAAAAAATATCGGGGTGGTTCCCCGGCTTGCTTTTATTCCACTTCAATCATTTCCGCGTCCGCCTTGCGGATTGAAAGCTCATAATTACGCACCGTGACCTCTATGGGGTCGCCGAGCGGAGCAACCTTACGGATATAAACGGGTGTATGCCTTGTAATACCCATATCCATTATGCGGCGCTTCACCGCCCCTTCCCCGTGCAGCTTAACCACGGTTACAGTTTCGCCTATGGCGGCATCCTTGAGTGTTTTCACCATTGATTCCTCCTCTATTATATTTTTCATTATACCATTATCTTACGCGCCAGTTCCTCGCTGACTGCGACACGGCTTTCCTTGACCTTTACTATAAGGTTTCCGGCAAGCGCGCTCACAACGCAAACCTCGCCGCCTACATTAAAGCCGAGATTTTCAAGATGCTTTTTTACTTCGGGACTTCCGCCGATTCTCTTTATTATCTGAGGCTTGCCTGAATCGGCCATATTGAGAGGTATCATTATCACTCCTCCTGACGGCACGGGCGCGCAAAAGCTGAGCGGTCCGTGAAATACAATGATTAGCGAAGGCTAACAGAAGGGATATAATAAAAGTTAGCTACGGCTAACACAATGAATATAATATATAGTTAGCCTCCGCTAACTATTGATATTATAGTATTCTTTTTTTTGTTTGTCAAGGGCTTTTCTTCTTTTTTTATGAAGTGTCCGCTCTTGAATTTTATAACTCGTTATGCTATCATATTTTAAAACGGAGAGAGGAAAGCGTTATGGATAATTTTGAATCAGGCGAAATGTATCTTGAAACCGTATATATTCTTTCAAAGCAAATGGAAAAGGTCAGAAAAACCGATGTAAGCAATTATATGGACTTTGCAAAGCCGTCCGTAACAAGAGGCATAGGTATTCTTGAAAAGCGCGGCCTGGTTACCGTTGATGAGGCGGGCAGTATTACTCTTACCAAAGAGGGGAAAGCTGCCGCAAAAAAAATATACGAACGGCACACAATTCTTTCCGATCTCTTTATGAGGCTCGGAGTTGACGAGAAAACAGCTACAGAAGACGCCTGCAGGATAGAGCACTACATCAGCGATACCACCTTCAAGGCGATAAAAAAGCATCTTGCCGAGAAGGGATAAGCGCCGCCGTGTCCTTTGCGGGTGTTGCTTTTTTGCTTCACCTGTTGAAAATGCCATACGGACGTGATATAATTTTTTTCGGTGATAATTTTGACAGAAATCATTACAAAAAGCAGTGAACAGACCGAGAAAACCGGCGAGTCCATCGGCTCACAGCTGCCATACGGCAGTGTGGTTGCGCTCTTCGGTGAGCTCGGGGCGGGCAAGACCGCTTTCACCCGCGGCTTTGTGCGCGGGGCGGGGGTTGATGCCTTTGTGAGCAGCCCTACCTTTGCGCTTGTAAACGAATATGCGGGCGAAAAAGGGAAGATTTATCATTTTGATATGTACCGCATTTCATCCTGGGATGATTTATACTCAACCGGGTATTATGATTATCTCGATGAGGGAGCCACTCTTATTATAGAGTGGAGCGAAAATATTGAGAATGAGCTGCCCGATGACTGCGTCAGAGTAAATATACTAAAAACCGGTGATGAAAATCAGCGGACACTTCAGATAAGCGGATGTGACGAAATTGAAATTACTTGCTGTTGACAGCTCCGCAAAAAGCGCAAGCATTGCCGTGTTTGACGGCGAAAAGCTTGTGAGCGAATGCTTTGTTAATGCTTCTCTAACGCACTCGCGCACGCTCATGCCAATGGTGGATTATTCGCTCAGGCAGGCGGATATGAAAGTGCAGGATATTGATGCCTTTGCCGTGAGCAAAGGGCCGGGCTCATTTACCGGCGTCAGAATCGGCGCGGCCGCTGTCAAGGGGCTCGCTTTCCCCGGAAACAAGCCCTGCGCGGGGGTATCCACTCTCGAGGCGATGGCATACAATTTCAGGGATGAGGACTGCACTGTGTTTTCCCTTATGGACGCGCGCCGCAACCAGGTCTATACTGCCGTGTTTGAGGTCAAAGACGGCAGGGTGACACGCCTTTGCGATGACGGTGCCGACAGCATTGAGGCGCTCGCCGCGAGGGTTTCCGCTGTCAGGGGCAGGATTTATCTTGCCGGCGACGGCGCAGCCCTGTGCTGTGAAGCGTTCAGAGCGGTAAACAAAGAAGTGATTCTTCCCGACGAAAACCGCAGGTACCAGAGAGCCTACGGAGTCGGTCTCGCCGCAATTGCGAGCGGAAATTTTGTCTCTCCAGCGGAGCTTGAGATTGCTTATGTAAGGCCGTCACAGGCTGAGAGAGAACTGAAAAACAAATAATTTACTCAGGAGGATATATCATGATAGCACTCGGAAACGACCACGCAGGTCTTGAACTGAAAAACCACATTAAAGCCCATCTTGATGACAGAGGCATTGAGTATAAGGATTTCGGCACTTATACACCCGATTCCTGCGACTATGCGGTGTATGCCGAAAAGGCGGCGAGAGCCGTTGCCGACGGCGAATGTGAGCTCGGTCTGCTTTTCTGCGGCACCGGAGTCGGTATTTCCATGGCTGCAAACAAGGTTAAGGGTATCAGAGCCGCCTGCTGTTCTGATAAGTTTTCCGCAGAAATGACCCGTTTGCACAATAACGCCAATGTGCTTTGCCTTGGCGGCAGAGTCGTTACGCCCGAGCAGGCGGTTGAGCTTGTTGATATTTTCCTCGATACTCCCTTCAGCGGCGAGGAGCGCCACGAAAGACGCATAGCCCAGATAACAGACCTTGAAAACAGGTTTCAAAGTCTTGCCGAGATAGATGAAAATGTCAAGATTATGACTCATCCTCTTATAAAGCACAAGATTTCAATGCTCAGAGATAAGAGAACGGGCACCAATGAATTCCGCAAGCTCGTTGAGGAAATCGCGATGCTTGAGGGCTATGAGGCGCTCTCTGACCTTCCCACAAAGGATATCGAGGTTGAAACACCCATAGAAACCTGTATTTCTCCGGTGATTGCCGGCAGAAAGCTTGCTATAGTTCCTATTCTCAGAGCCGGTCTCGGCATGCAGCAGGGTCTGCTTTCACTCTGCCCTACCGCGAAAGTCGGCTTTATCGGAATGTATCGCAATGAAGAAACACACGAGCCCGTTTCTTATTATTGCAAACTCCCCAAGCCCATTGAGGAGCGCACCATAGTTGTTATGGACCCGATGCTCGCAACCGGCGGCTCCGCGGCGGACGCGATTGATCAGATAAAGAAGCTCGGCGGCAAAAACATCAAATTCATGTGCATTATCGCGGCTCCCGAAGGCCTTGAAAAGCTCCACAGCGCTCATCCGGATGTGCAGATTTATATCGGCCATCTTGATCGCGAACTCAACTCCGACGCTTACATCTGCCCGGGTCTCGGCGACGCCGGCGACAGAATATTCGGCACCAAATAAAATCATATACAGAAAAAGGTCCGCAGGTGTATCCCTGCGGACCTTGGTTTTTTTATTTATTTTCCCAGCCTGTTTGACACGAAGTATCTTACATCCATATCATAGAATTTCTTTACTGTTTCGGGTCTGTCAACCGTCCATATAACTATATTCAGCCCCGAATCAAGCACGAGAGCAACATCTTTTACCTCGGTGTTTCTGTAGTTTGCGGAAATGGCGGAGCAGCCGATTGCCTTCGCTTTTGCAACCTCCTCCTCGCTTATTGCCTGAAGGAGATACCAGAGCTCTATATTTTCGTTGAGTTCGTGTATTTTCACAAGGCTGTCATAGTGGAAGGAGATAACTATCGCTTTCTCTGTGAGGCCTCTTTCTTCTATGGCTTTCACCACGTCCTCAAGCCCTTCGCTGCCGGAGCTCTTTATTTCTATTTCGGGGCGCGTGGCGGAATCTTTAAAGACATCGAGGTACTCATCGAGAGAAGGTATTTTTTCGTCCCCGTACATCCAGAAGGCGGTGTCAAACGAATATTTCAGGGAGCGCACCTCATCAAATGTTTTTTTGCTTATCCTGCCCGTGCCGAAGAAATGCTTTGATATTTTGTCATCATGGGTGATTACCCATCTGCCGTCGGCGGTCCTGATGATATCGCACTCTGCGGCATAAAAATTTTTCTTGGCGGCGGACCTGAAAGAAGGCAGGCTGTTTTCGGGGGCTTCGGTGTTGCCTCCTCTGTGGGCGGTGATATAAACCGGGTCAGTTTCGGAGCCTATACCGTTTTCGCTCAGCGAAACAGGGTCCCGCGGGGTATAGTGCTGTTTTACGGCAAAGAAAACAACCGTAAGAATAATTGCCGCGGCCGTTATAACGGACAGTGCTTTTTTCATTTAATCACTTCCTCTTTATCGATTATAACATCCGTACCGGGCGTTTTCAAGAAAAAATCACACAGCGCGCGGGTATTCCCGCAGCATAGCTGCGCGCCATTTTATTCTTGCAAAAATCAATCATTCTGTTATAATATTTTTATAAAATGAATTGAGGGTGAAAAAATGAAAAGAGCGGTTTCACTGTGTCTGATATTCAGCGTCCTGATTGCGGCTGTCTGTGTTCCCGTTTTTGCCCGTGCTGATGACGGCATTTCTGATTATCCTGTAATAATGGTCGCGGGCTACTCCGCGTCCGCGCTCGTGCTCGAAAAGGAGGACGGCACTCAGGAGCAGGTCTGGCAAATGCAGGGCGGCAACGTCTTTGATATGGTTTTCGGGTGCGTAGGCAGGATTATTGCCGGGCTCGGTCTCGCGGTGCTTGAAAGGCCTCAATATCTTGCCAAGATTATCGGCGAGGGCGCGCAGGGGCTTATCGGCACAATGGCCTGCAATGATGACGGCACAAGCACTTACAATGTGAAGCCGATGTTCAACACCGCCGAGGAGTGCAACTGCCAGGCGATGCTCGACAGATTCGGCGACGAGTCATATCAGCACGAAACCGATATTATGGCTGCGGTGCGCGAATATGTACCCAGAGAAAAGACCTACGATTTCAACTGCGATTTCAGAATGGGCGCGGTTGCCAATGCCAAGCGCCTTGATGAGTTTATTCAGGATGTGAAACAGCACAGCGGATATAAAAAAGTCAATATCATAGCTGTCAGCCACGGGGGTCAGGTCACAGCTACTTACCTTGCCCTTTTCGGTCACAAGAGAGATGTGAACAACTGCGTTATGACCGTGCCGGCAATCGGCGGCGCCGGTATTGTATATGACCTGCTGACTGAGACCACGGATTTTGATGAAATCAATCTGCTCTATTTCATTGAGCACGGCACCCGTCTCGAGACTGATTTTCACTGGCTGGTTGAGGCGGAGGAGCTTGGCTTCCTTGACGGGCTCATAACGGAGCTCTTCCCTTACTTCTGGGAGATTATCGGCCACTGGGGCAGCATCTGGGATTTTGTGCCCACCGATATTTATGAGGCAATGAAAGAAAAATGGCTCGACCCGGTCAAAAACGCCGGGCTGATAAGCAAGAGCGATTATATGCACTATACAGTAATGCCCATGTTCAAAACCGCTTTCAAAGACTGCAATGAAAAATACGGCATGAATGTTAACATAATTGCCGGCGTTGACAACGGAGTCACAACCGGCAAAAAGGTAAACAGCGACGGCATTATTCACACCTTCTCTTCAACCGGAGCGCTCTGCCCCGCTTTCGGCGAAAGATTCGCGGACGGTTATGTGCAGAAAAACCCGTGCGGCGGCAAATACAAAGTTTCGCCCGCTATGACCGTGGATGCCTCCACAGCCTATCTCCCCGACAACACCTGGTTTATATCCGGGCTTTTCCACGGAATGACATTCTGGGATTATTTCACCCGTGAGCTTATGCTCAGCCTGCTTGTCAAAAATGAAATACGCAGCGTTTATTCTCTCCCGGAATATCCTCAGTTCCACACATCCACCAACCCGTCTTACGCGGTGAGCGCGCGTTTCGGCAGCAGCACCGAGGGCTATCTTTCGGATGCCGACAGCTCACTCATAATAAAAAATCTCAGCATAAAAAACAGGCCGCTGAAAATACTCGCAATAAACTGTGACGGCATCGACCTTAAATTCAGGCTGCCCCTTATACCGTTAATCAGAGCGGGGGAGGAGCTTGAAATACCCTTCACGGGCGAAATACCCAAGGTCTCAAACTCAAGAGTGAGTATTACCGTGAGCTATAATGTTTACGGCTCTGCCACTCCGGTAGGAGAGAGAAGCATAGCCTTCACACTTATGAACGGCGAAAAGCCGGACTGCGGCGGCACTGCCTGCGCCTTCCCGTCGGCTCCGATAGACCGTGTTTTTCCGCCGGCGTTAACGGGATTCCTTAAGGATGCCCGGCTTTACACCCTGTTTTCAATGTTTTTCTCAATAATCTATTTTGCGTTTAACTCCGCAAAGCTTACAGTGAGGTAATTTAAATGACAGTTTATGAAGCAGTGACCGCGCTCGCGGACTACGCAGTAAAAGAAAACCTTATCAAAGAGAGAGACAGGACCTATTCGGCAAACTGTATTCTAGGCATACTCGGGCTTGACGATTATGAGAGCGTTTCGCCGCAGGATTCGCCGGACCTCGAGAGCATACTCGCCTGCCTGCTTGATTATGCCTGCGAAAAAGGTTTATGTGAAAACTCCGTGGTTTACAGGGATTTGTTCGATACAAAGATTATGGGAGCTCTTACGCCGAGACCCTCGCTCGTTGAGGAGGAATTCTATGCGAAATATAAGCAGAGCCCGGAAAAAGCCACAGAGTATTACTACCATCTGAGCAGAAAGAGCGATTACATCCGCGAATACCGTATAAAGAACGATATGAAGTGGGTCACAAAAACAAAGTACGGCGATATTGATATTACAATCAATCTTTCAAAGCCCGAAAAGGACCCCAAGGCGATTGCCGCCGCCGGTAAGATGAAGGCGAGCGGTTACCCCAAGTGCCAGCTCTGCGCCGAGAATGAGGGCTATGCCGGCAGAGTGAATCACCCGGCCAGGCAGAATCACCGCATTATACCGATAAAAGTCAACGGTGAAGAATGGTTTTTCCAGTATTCGCCCTATGTTTACTATAATGAGCACTGCATCGTGCTCAACAGCAAACATACGCCTATGGTAATCAACCGAGCTGCGTTCAACAAGCTGTTTGACTTCGTGAAGCTTTTCCCGCATTATTTTGTGGGCTCCAACGCCGACCTCCCGATTGTGGGCGGCTCAATCCTTTCTCACGAGCATTTCCAGGGCGGCAATTACACCTTCGCCATGGCAAAAGCGCCGGTTGAGAGGGAGATTTCCTTTGCAGGCTATGAGGATGTGAAAGCCGGTATAGTCAGATGGCCCATGTCCGTCATCCGCCTGAGCGGACCCGATACCGTGAGAATCACGGAGCTTGCGGAAAAGATACTTGACTCCTGGCGCGCTTATACCGATGAGGAGGCGTTTATCTACGCCGAGACCGACGGTGTAAAGCATAACGCGATAACTCCCATAGCAAGGTGCTCCGGCGGCGTTTATGAGCTTGACCTGGTGCTGCGCAACAACATAACCACCGAGGAATACCCCGACGGCTTCTATCATCCCCATCCCGAATACCATCATATCAAAAAAGAAAATATCGGGCTTATAGAGGTTATGGGTCTTGCGGTGCTCCCGTCACGACTCAAGAAAGAGATGGAGCAGCTCAAAGCCGCCCTGCTTGAGGGCAGGGACATAAGCGCCGACGAAACACTCGCCAAGCATTATGAATGGGCTGAAATGATAAAGGGCAAGTATGACCTGACACCGGATAATATTGACGGAATAATACGCGATGAGATAGGCATTGTCTTTGCCGCGATTCTCGAGCAGTGCGGAGTATTCTCAAGAGATGAAGCCGGCACGGCTCAGTTCCTCAGATTCACCAGTCAGGTCTGATATCTACATAACCAGGAAAGCCGGTAATATATGCAATATGTTATAATGGATCTGGAGTGGAACAATACCTACTCCAAAAAGATGGCGGGCTTTATCAATGAAATCATCGAAATCGGAGCGGTAAAGCTCGATGAGGATTTCAACAACATTGATGAGCTCTCAATGATAATCCGCTCTCAGATAGGCCGCAAGCTGCGCGGCAGCGTTAAAAAGCTGACAAACTTAACCAACGACGATATTTCATCGGGCATTCCTTTTACCAAAGCCTTTTCAATGTTCAGAAACTGGATAGGCAAGGATGAGGATACCGTAATCATCACCTGGGGAGACAGCGATATAAGAGTGCTCCTTGAAAACTATTCATATTTCAACGGCATCAAGGTCATACCTTTTCTCAGGCGTTACTGCGACCTGCAGTATTACTATCAGAAAAACAATCCCGCGAGCCCCGGCAGGCAGGTGAGCCTTGTGGATGCTGCCCGTGACTGCGGAATAGATACCGACCGCTACACTCATCACAGAGCGCTGGGTGACAGCCTGCTGACTGCCGATATATTTGAAGTGATATATGACAGGGAACGCTTCGCGAAAGAAGTGGCTGAATGCAATGATGAGTTTTACGGCCGCCTTCTTTACAAGGCAAAAGTCATAAAGAATATCGAGAGCCCGCTTGTGGATAAAAAACGCCTTGAGCACCGCTGCGACTCCTGCGGAGAGCCCTGTAAGCTCATTGTGCCGTGGAAGTTCAGCTGCCAGTATTTCAGGGCGGTATTTTACTGCCGCAACTGCGACACAACATACTCG
>JAEEGL015378265.1_pt1 | contig 15019 bp, 15 predicted proteins | sample 9134231 | NCBI WGS metagenome assembly JAEEGL01 (sample SAMN16246548, study PRJNA631951) | gut metagenome | biome: gut microbiome; feature: rumen; material: fiber-attached | host: Bos | place: Iran: Karaj | collected 2018-10 | reverse complement strand
TACATCGTCTGGTTGGCGTATAAACTCCTTAAACCTATCTAGCGGCCAAAAAATTTTGGTCGCTCATGTCATATAAAAGCAGTACTTTTGCACCGGATTTCCACCGGAGAGTCTCCGGACACAGTTATTAGACAAGCGCTTGTCATAATTTATTAACCCGTCCTAGTCCGACCTAGTTCTACCTAGGACTACCTATTAACAAAAGTTATGGCAACAAACACTTTACCTCGCACCTGGTTTTTAGGCCATGGTTGCAAACAATGTCCGCCCGAACTCATCGACGGCAAAATCCTCTGGGGACACCCGGATGGCTACTTCCTCAATGCCCGAGGGCAGAAAGTCAAACACACCTATTGTCCGGCGATGCAGAGAGGTTATACAAAGCACCATCCGTCTTCTGGTGGTCATACCGGAAGTATCTATCCGATCATGCGCCGATACGGCGCCAAACTCTGCCATCATCTCATGTACGAAGCCTTTTACGGCCCTCGTACCAAAGGCATGGAGATTGACCACCTCAACGGCAACAAACTCGACTATCGCCCCTCTAATCTTCAAGAGGTCACACCGGCAGAGAACCACCGCCGAATGCCCTACCTCCGTGCCCTCCGCGAGGCTATTCCCATGCATGCTCAGACCTTCCAACGAGAGGACTACCTACGCTGGTTCGCCATGCCCCTCGAGGACTTCAAAGCCCTCCTCGCCACACTTACCCCCTGCGACCCTCACGCCATCATGCTCTACGACATGACCCACCACATGGAATGCTAAGTTTAGCTTGTGTCTTTTTTACTAGCTTGTGTCTTTTTTACATGTTCCCTTTTTTACTTATTCCTTTTTTACTTGTTCCCTTTTATGGGTATTTCTGCAAAAAAAAGGAACAACCCCCACCACTTGGAGTCCCCCTCCTAGCTTGTTCCCTTTTTTTACCTAACTTGTTCCTTTTTTTGGAGCAAAAGGGAACATGCACTATTAATCTTCTTAGTATTTCAGGGCGTGGAGAAGCCAATTGACTTTTGGCTTCGAACGGAAGGAGCCGCGGGGAGCGTTGCTCCGACCCAGACTCCATCGCCCGCTTAAAACCTTTGTTTATTAACGTCGGATTTTATCCGACACTATAAAATTTTATCACTATGCCCAACGACATCAGAAAACTGCGGCGCTTAATGTCCGCCGCCAACCACCTCCGCAAACAGAACCCCGTCATTCTACACGGAACCCCCATCACCTCCAGCCAAGCCCTCAAGTATGCTTGGTGGTTCGAGTCTTTCCGCAAGAAGCTCAGCACCGGCGTATGGCAGTTCTCCTACTTCAAGAAAGACGGCACCATCCGCCAAGCCCGCGGCACCCTCTGTATGGAACTCATCCCCGAGGAACACCATCCGAAGTCTTTGTCAAGTGCTCCGGACGTCAGGCCGGAGAATTACGGCACTTTCCCCTACTACGACCTCGATGCCGCCGCCTGGCGCTCTTTCCGCCTCGATCTCTTCATCGGCTTTGTGGAGGAAGTGAAGTAAAAGAAAAATACCCCCGTACCCCTAAAAAGAAAAACTATGCAGCGTGCAGCCCCTATATACTACGTATTGTTCCCCCATTCGGATCGGGGCGCAGGCGCTTTTTAAGAATTATTTTTATGGAACAATCAACGTGTAACATGATGTGGAACCTGCTCGCCCCTTCGCCCGAGTACAACAACCGCTGGGACGCTTTCCGCGACTACTGGTATCGCCAAACGCTCGCACGGCAGCGGCAGCTGTACTGGTATTTTCGGGAAGAGAAAAAGGCAGGTAGGAGTATCAATCCCAATCCTCTCTTTGCTATCCAAGACTGCAACCCGCAGCCTACCAATTGGAACGGTAGAGACGGTATCAACAAAATCATCAAAACAGAGAAAATGGTCATTGCTAAGTACAAAGGCTCATACGGCACCTATACCGCCTTCGAAGCCAGACTCTTCGAAATGACCGACGTCAAACCCTTAAATTAACCCTTTTATCCCTCTCACCGAGCTTAGAGGAGCTCTCTATCCTAACGAGGACTGAGGATAGTCCGAGTTAAGAGCGAGAGCACCCGAGTACTTACTACTAAAACGAGTTTTAGTACATGTACGAGGATAGCTCGCGCGAAATGAAATGTACATTAAATCCCAACATCAAAAATGCCTCTGGCAAATTAGGTAACCTCTTGTTCAAAACCTTCACCAAACCGGACGGCACCACAGAAACACGCGCCTACGGAATGCCGCGGCGTAAAGACGGATCCTTCGGCTATGAACGTAAGGCGAAACCTACCAAAGGCGAATTAGCCGCGCGACAATTGTTTCAGACTGTCACTATGAAGCTCCAAGCCCTCACGGAAGAACAACGTATGCAGTATGCTCGCGAGTGGAAAACTGCACGCTACAAACTCCACGGCAAGGAGTACAAAACCCTACGCGGATATATCATGGCACGCATATACGATGACATGAAAAAAAATAAGGCGTAGTACTGCCGTTTACCTTCCGTTTACCTGTCGTTTACGTGTACACTTTTAAAATTTTATCATTATGGAAGTACTATTATCCGAACAATGCTTAGCCCTAACAGGGATGTTAGACCGAGGTACGGGCTACTACCTTCGCTCGACGAAAAAAGGACGGTTCTTTAGTCAGCGCTCGAAAGGCTTCGTGCCCTCCGACGGACACTGGCGCTTCATCGTCCTCTGCGCCGAACTCACACGCAACAAGTTGTATATCTCCGACATCCGCGTCCCTCGCTGCGAGGTCCAAGCTGCTCTCAAAGAAGCCGGTCTTCCTTTGTCCGGTGCTCGCGACGTCAGGCACGAGTTAAACGCCCGCGACATCCTCAACCTCAAAACCACATTCGCCCTATGAAGAAGAAAGCAATTATTAAGATTTATCTTATGGATATACGGGAAGAACTGATGACAATCGCCCCCGACCCAAATCCCAATGAAGCTTTCCTCTTCGCATGGGAATGGTGGAAGGATAGATGCATCCGCAAAAGGAGCCGAAACCATCAGTTTTTCTACGATTGTATAAAGCGCGGATGGATGAGGAAAACGGACGCAGAATTATTCTGTAATTTCCTAAATCAAGACCATTTATGGCGCTGTTTAGCGTGAAAAACTTTAGCTTTAATGGGGATCGAGAGGCGAGCAGCAATGCTCGTCTCTTTTTTCTTCATATTACCGAATGGATTTTCTACAAATGGCTTAATGAAAAATCTTCAAATTACTGAATAAAATTTCTTCAAATTACTGAATTTTTGCAAAAATATTTGCGTATATCAATTATTTTTACTACCTTTGCAGCGGATTTTAAAAACATGCTACTATGCCAGTAAAATTTGAGTATCGAAAACGCATCGCAGACGAGTTGTTAGAGTTGCAATTAGAAGCTGCCGGATATGTGATTATTGAGGGAGCAAAATGGTGTGGCAAAACAACAACGGCCTTACAGCAAGCGCGTAGTGTCATTTATATGGATGATCCTGATCGTAAAGAGGAGTATCTGTATTTGGCACAAACGAATGTAAGAGAATTGTTGGAAGGCAAAACACCTCATTTGATTGATGAGTGGCAAAAAGCGCCACAGATATGGGATGCTTGTCGGTTTATGGTGGATAGAAGCCCTAATGATGGCTTATTTATCTTGACCGGCAGTGCAGAACCTGTCGACCAATCTCTGATAAGTCATAGTGGTACAGGACGTGTTGGCTGGGTAAAGATGCGACCGATGAGTTTGTGGGAGTCGGGAGAATCAAGCGGAGGCATATCATTAGCAGCTCTATTTGAAGGTAAGTTTGATGCAGAAAGAGCAATTGACCACTCTTTACGTAATATCTGTTTTCTGATATGCCGAGGCGGTTGGCCGAAAGCGTTAGAAAAATCAGAACGTGCGGCTCTCAAACTATCATTCAACTATATCGACACCATCTCCAAACGTGAGATTAAGGAAGTTGATGAAGTCAATCGTAGTGAAGCGAATACACGCAGATTGCTACGTAGTTATGCGCGCAATCAGGCTTCACAAGCAAGTAAGAGTGCTATTGCAGCGGATATGGCGAATTTTGATGGGCAGAAAATGGACGAGAATACCATTTCCTCTTACATCAAGGCGCTAAAAAAACTCTTCGTCATTGAGGATATGGAAGCTTGGAACCCGAATTTACGCAGCAAAGCGGCTATTCGTACTGCGGATACGCGCTATTTTACTGACCCGAGCATGGCAACAGCTGCATTAGGTATTGGCCCTGCGGACTTGATGAAAGACCTCAATACATTGGGGCTGTTCTTTGAAACGCTGGCAGTGCGCGACTTGCGCGTGTATGCAGAAGCTAACGATGGGCAAGTGTTCCATTATCGCGACAACAATAATCTGGAATGCGATGCAGTTATACACCTGCGCAACGGACACTATGGTTTGGTGGAAATTAAGTTAGGTGGTGAGAGCCTAATTAATGAAGGTGCAAAAAACCTGCTTCTGTTGGAGCAGAAGATCAACACGGATAAGATGTACGCGCCATCATTCAAGATGGTGTTAACAGCAGTTGGACAATACGCCTATCGCCGTGAAGACGGTGTGTATGTTGTTCCTATCGGCTGCTTAAAACCATAGATTTATTTTTTGGCGGAATACGTACGATTGTATATTCCTAAATCAAGACCATTTATGGCGCTGTTTAGCGTGATTTCAAGACCATCTTGAAAATCGGAGCCGGATATTTGCCGGCTTCGCTTTTTTATACTACTTTTGCACCGTGAAACAGAAACTCGACATACAATTGCTTACGGCAGCCGTCCTCTCGATTGGAGGAATGATCATGCTTTACTGCGGGGTCTTCATCGACCCGCAAGGACAGATCCATGAGTCGCTCCTTATCGGTTTTGGCGAGGTCGCTACCTTTTCCGGAGCGTTGTTCGGAATCGACTACACCTACAAGCAAAAGTATCGCGACAAGCACCCGGAAGACAAATAAAGGAGTTGAAAAGAAATATTTTTAGTATTTTTGCGCTGATTGATTTTTTATATTTTTCTTTATATTTAAAATGATAACCATACAACAAGCACCCACAAGCATGTACCAAAAATGTAGGGAAATTGGTACAGGCTACACCCGCAAGCATGTACCAAAAAGGTAAGGAAATTGGTACAGGCTACACCCGGAAGACAAGTAAAAATTATTTTTGTTTATATTTAAAATGATAACCATACAGTTACAACGAAATCGCCCGACGGGCAAAGCAGTGATGGGAACCCTTATCCTCCCCTTCGAGGAGGGGCAGCGTAGCGCACCGACACTCGAGAACGCGGACTACCTCATCCCTGCCGGCACTTACCCGCTCGACAGAACCTGGTCGCCCAAGTTCAAGAAACTCCTACCGCTCGTTTGCGAGGTTCCCGACCGCGAAGGCATCCGCATCCATAAGGGCACTATCCCCGAACATTCGCAAGGATGTATCCTCACCGACATAGCCGGTATGGCATACTTAGACGTATTGTTTAACCAAATCGAATTATTCAACGAAGATGAAAAAGTTCAAATCGAAATCCTTGATCCTGCTTAGTGCAGTCATTCTGGCCGCTTTCGCTTGCGGCGTGAGTAGTTGCAAAGCATGGCGGACTATCACCACTTCCGCAACTTACGTTCAGCAGAACGACTCCGCGCAAAGCAAAACCACGACCACCATCTCTACCAAAACTTCTGAAGAACACGTAGGTATTCGGAAGAAATGATGGGGTCCCCGGAAATTTTTAATTTTTGGGGAGAGCGGAGCTGCTCCGAGTATTTACTACTAAAACGAAGTTTTGGTACATATACGAGGAGTTTGCCCGCGAAGAAGAGTACCAAGGGGTCAAGAAAAAGTAAATAGGTAAAGGACGCGCCTATCCAAAGAATGCGTCTATTGTGCCGGATATTATCCGGCGAGTACTAACCATGAAAAACACACAACTATGGCAAAAGTTAAGTGGACTCCGGGTATCGAGTATGTTTCGGGCCTTCTGGGTTCTCGTCCTAAGGCTGGCAACCCGCACAGCTCTCACTCGAGCGTGCTCTTGGCTACCCACCGCGTAGCCGCTACCGAGAATCCGGATTGTACCCGCATCTACATGGTAGGTGAGTACAAGCGCTCTACGGTACCGCAGGCGAAAGAGCTCGCAGCTCGTTCGCGCTTCGCATCGGTAGCAGCTGCTGTCAAAGCGCGCAGCAAGGACCTGATGCAGCAAGCGACGGACATCGCCGACTTCCTCGCACAGAAGGACACCGCCGGTGGTAAAAAGACCATGAAGGCGTACCTCTGGAAGGTTTGCGGCGATGCGTACGACGCAGCTCTCGCAGGAGCGTAAGCACTGCGCCTACATGGCGAAAGGCACCCCTCGGGGTGCTCTTTTTTTACTCCCCCCCCATTCAGCCTGTACCAATCTCCCTACCTTTTTGGTACATGTCTGGTCTTTCTCGTTTGCCTTCTCCTTCCTTCATTTTGGGGTACTACCATGTACCAATTAGCATGTATTATTCATATATTTTGGTACATGCTTAATCTATTCCTTCTTCCTCTATGTATCGTTTTCCCCGCTTCTTGTCCTGGTTCTGGCATGTACCAATTAGGCTTGTTTTTACCTCCCTTTGGTACATGCTTGCGGGTGTAGCCTGTACCAATCTCACCTCATTTTGGTACATACTGACTCCTCCTTTCATTCGTTCATCCGTTCACTCGTTTAACTCAGCGCAGCATGATATTCTCCCGGAGGTCTCTTTTTTTATAGAAAATTCACAATTTATTTGCATATATCAGAAATTTTGCGTACCTTTGCACCCGCAAAGGTTTAACTCACTAATACATTCGCATTATGAAAAAAGTATTCTTCATGGTATGCACACTCGTAGCAGGGTTTATGCTGACGAGTTGCGAGCAAGCTAATCTGACCCCCGATGGCGACACCACGCAACTGTGGATCGCCGGAAAAGACGGTTCGAACTTAGTTGGTTTCATCAACGGTAGCGGTAAGATGGTGATCCCCGCTGAGTTGCAGGAGGCATTTACCTTCTCCTGCGGATGGGCATTAGTGAAAGATAACGGGAAATACACCTATATCAACCCGTACGGCCAAGCGGCTAAGAACGTCCCCTATACGAGCACATTCTACCGCCATTTCTACTATAACCTGTTGACCTTTAAGTCGGGCGGACAGTATGGTAAATGGAACACGAACTTCCGCGAAGTCATTCCCGCCCAGTACTATGGCATTGGCCCCAATACGGATGCCGGCCTGATGTGGTTCTCGAACGGAACGAAGACCGGATTCGTCAACGCGCAAGGTCGTGAGGTCATCAAAGCGCAATTCGACTACTCCAGTTCGTTCAGCGATGGTTGCTGCGTAGTAGGTATTGACCAGAGTTCAGGCAGTCGTCAATACGGTGTCATCAACACGCAAGGCGGTTATATGATTAAGCCGCAGTCAAGCCCGTTGGATAACTTAGGACAAGGCCGTATCGCATTCTACGACAACAACAAGTCAGAATGGGGTCTCTGCTCGTCGAGCGGTCAGAAGATCATTTCGGCTAAGTACGACCTGATCAGCGTCTATAGTTGCGGCCTGGCCTTAGTGGAGAGAAACAGCAAATACGGCTATATCGACGTGAACGGCCGCGAGGTGATTGAGCCGAAATATGCGTACGCCGGGGACTTCGCAGAGGACGTAGCCTGGGTACAGGAGACGGAGACCTCGCGCGTCGAGTTGATTAACAAGAACGGTGTAACGATCATGAAGCTCAAGACGGATGAGTATCCGCAAGGCGGATTCCACAACGGCTTAGCGTATATCTACAACTCGGACACCTATGAGAACAGCTATATCAACAAGAACAAACAAACGATCTATAAGTGGAAAGATAACAGCAGTTATGCGCCTGCTCAGCAGCCGAGTCTGCGCGAGATAGGTGTTCGTGCTCTTGCCGGCACACCGGCCGGCGTGCTGCTCATCGACCGTCAGCACGGCATCAGCCTCACCGAAGAAGGCGAGATCGTATACAAAGACTAAAAAGTTCGCAAAAAAATCATTAAAATATACATGCTATGAGAAAATTCTACGTTTTACTCCTGTTGGCCTTTGGCGCAGCAGGAATGTGTATGGCCCAAGGCACGGCCGGTGGTGACACCGTTGTAGGCGATTCGACCAACGTAATCGCTGTTGAATCTGTAGTCATCAACAACTGGGACGGAACGCCCAAATCCCCTAACCTGCCGCTCTACATCGGCGTGGACGAGATCCAGATTCTGAACCTCACCGTGACGCCGGAAGATGCCGACCTCGAGACCATCCATTTAGGTATCGTGATGGAAGAAGGCGACATGGAAGACAGTCCTATCGCATTCTGGGGCATGGAGATAGCGGCCTATCGCGCTGCTACCCGCACGCTGTTGATCTATGATAAGGACAACAACGTGCTGGCCTCGACGCAGATCACGGCATACGACACCAGCGGCTCGATGGAGAGCGACAGCACCGTCAACTGGAACATCGAGACCGATTGGGAGACCGGCGAGAAACTGCTCGTACTGACCAAAGATCCGGAGTCAACCGATCCTTCCATCCTTCCGGACCGCGACAAGGATGCCCAATATCCTTGGGACGAGATGGGCGATAAGATCGACAAACTGGCGATAGAAGGAAACTACAGCTATATCGGCGAGGGCGTATTTGACCAGCTCTACAACCTATATAACATCCAGTTCACCGGAGACAACCAGAGCGTAGAGTCGATCCACTACAAGGCCTTCAATGAGAGTATCCATCCTTGGCGCTTCGCGTTCGGCGACCCGCAGAACGGTCCGCTCGTACCGCCGCAGGTGATCTTCGATCAGGGTATGTCGGAGCAGGAAGGTCTGGAAGTATGGCGTCATATGTTCTCGGAAGAGACCGTGCTGTACGTACCGGATGCGATGACGACTTACCAAGGCCGTCCTGTCCGCTCCGTAGAGCTCTACCGCACGGACGAGATATGGGGTAATGCGTTCGCACGCATCGATGACCACACCGTAGAGGTAGCCACCGTGACGGATAAATCCGTCGTACTCAAGTGGATGCCGCAAGAGGGCGCAACGTCGTACGTGCTGCGTATCCGCAAGTTAGGTTGCGAGAACTGCGACACGACCGTCTATATCCAAGCGGACGGTTATCAGGGCCTTATCGAGCCGTGGTATCAAGACCAGCCGGCACCTGCCCTTCGTGCACCGAAATCCGATGACGGCGGTGGCGGTATGACGCTGACGATCCTCATCGGCGGTGGCGGTTTCCACACCGATGATATCTCGGCGGAAGTGACGGACATGGAGTCGGCAGCCGACTACGACTACTCGCGCGACGTATATACGCAAGAGGGTCTCGAGGAAGCGCTCTCCAAGACCGGTACGGTAGAGACCAACAACGAAGGCTTCGAAGAAGTATGGGTACAAAGCGAGAAGAAGGCGTATGACCTTCTCGGCCGCCCGATGGGTGTGTCGTTAGAAGACCTGCCGGCAGGTATGTATATCTGGGATGACGGCACGAAACGCACTACCATTCTGATCAATAAATGAGCCAAGAGCAATATACCTATTACGCGTTCGTCAGCTACCGTTCGTCCGACGAGAAATGGGCGAAATGGCTGCAGGAGAAGATAGAAGGCTATCGTCTTCCGACGACGATCCAGCATGAGAACAGCGAGCTGCCTAAGTCGCGTCTCAGGCCGTGTTTCCGCTACCATACGGACATCCAGCCGAACGAACTGAAGACGGAGCTGCGTAATAAGTTAGAGCAGTCGAAATACCTGCTCGTGATATGTACGCCCCGCTCGGCGCAGTCGCCATGGGTGGGCGCAGAGATAGACACGTTTGTGGAGTTGGGTCGCCGGGACCGTATCATCCCCGTGATCATCGAAGGTACGCCGTACAGCGGCGACCCCGCCACAGAGTGCTACAACCCGTCGTTACTCAAGCATTTCCCGCATTCGGATAATATCCACGAGGACCGCGAGATCCTGGGCGTGAACATCCACGAGGAGGGTTCCGGCAGCGCGTATATGAAACGCGAGCGGGCGGTGATGCAGATCGTGAGCCGCATGCTCAACGTGTCTTTCGACCGTATCTGGCAGCGGCAGAAACGCCGCCTCATCCGCCGGGCTATCTATGCAACGCTCGGGGCTATCCTTGTGCTGGCGGCGCTCATCGCCGTATGGGTGATGAACCAGCCGTTTACGAGCCGCGTGACGCTCTATGAGGCCACGTCTGCCGTCGCGGCGCTCCCGCCGATGCACGACGCCGTGCTGACGATCACCCTACCCGATGAGCAACGAACGGACACGATACGCTCTTTTGAGCAGACTTCGCTCTTCCGATACCTGCCCGCCAAACTGAAGAACCAAGCGGTGGAAGTGCATCTCGAGGCACCCGACTACCTGCCGCTGGACACGACGGTACTGCTGAGCAAAGCGTTCTCGCTGCCGCTACGCCGCGACCCGCAGGTATATGGCGCGCTAAGTGCTATCGTGCTGATACACGACATGCCGGCGCCGCATAAGACGATAGAGGTGGAGCGGTTTGAAGTGACGACGGATGCCAACGGACGCTTCACGCTCTTTGTGCCGCTGGAACAACAACGGAAGAGTTACCGCATCTCGCTTCCTTTCACGTCCATCTCGACGACGCTCTACGCGCCCTGCGGACCTAATGATATCGTGATATTATGAGAAAATCGCTCTTCATAACTCTTGGCCCTTGCCTCTTAGCACTTAGCGTACATGCTCAGACTCAATCGGGCTTGGTGCGTACCGTCACACGACCGGATGCGCCGTCACAGCTGCTGCAAGGCGTCGTAGTACGCGTACAAGGCGACTACAACCCCGTCCTATCCGACGAACAGGGTGCGTTTCAGGTAACGATGCCGGGTTATAAGAACGGCGCAGCCTACGCGCTCGCGGGCATCAACAAAGGCGGCTATGAGCTGCGCGAACCTGAGTTGGTAGGACGCCAACTACCCTTCTCTTCCTCCGTGCCGATGGAGATCGTGATGGTCAGTCGCCGCCAGCTGCAACGCGACAAACAACGTATCGAGCAGGCCGCGCGGGACAATATCGAGCGCTATTACGAAGAGAAGATGAACGAACTCAATACCCAACTCGCCGCGGCGACGCTCTCTAACAAGGAGTACGAAGAGCGGCTGAGTGCGTTAGAGACTGAATATGACCGCTTTGAGCCGCTGATCGAGCAGATGGCAGAGCGCTACGCCCGCACCGACTACAACGGCATGTCCGCCGCCGACAGCCTCATCCAACAGGCCATCGAGCAAGGCGACCTGAACCTCGCGCAGGAGCGTATCTTAGCCAAAGGTGACCCGGCAGAGCGCGAGAAGAAGATGAAGCGTATACGCCGCCTGGCAGACGCCCAGCGGAATGAGTTGGCGGAAGACTATTACCACCTCCACTCGATCCATATGAGCCGGCTGCAGAAAGACTCGGCGCTGTATTACCTGCTGCGCCGCGCCGAACTGGACACCACCAATGCGCAGTGGCAACTTGATGCCGGTAATTTCTACGATAAGATGGCGCGCAGTTACGACCAGGCGCTGGTGCTCTACCGCCGTGCGTTACGTTACGCCCTGGCCAACGAAGGCCCGCAGGCGCTGCGCACCGCGCAGGCGCATAATAACATCGCCTATGCCCTTGCCCGTCTCGGACGCTACAAAGAGGCGCTGCCTGAGCAGCAGCTGGCGACCGATCTGTACGTACAGATTTACGGCCCGGCACACCCCTACTCAGCGGCACGACTGATGAACCTCGGCGCCGTTCATTATTACCTGCACCGTATCGACTCCGCGCAGCACTATTTCGACCGCGCAGAGCAGGTCTATACAGCCATAGAGGCTTCGCCCGAGCACGAGCAAAACGTATATAAACTGCATGCGCAGTTGCTCAATAACCAGGCGGCACTCGACCTCGCCAAGAAGAACTACGACTCGGCATACGAGCGCCTGAACAAGGCGATGAAAATCCTGCCGCAGGAGGAAGAAGACGACCTGCTGCTGCTCTACAATTCGATGACCTACGTCTGCCATTTAGCGGGCCGCACCGACGAAGAGCAACACTATGCACAACTCGCAAAAACACTCGCAGCCAAACTCGGCCGCAACTAAAAGACACACACTATGGACAAAGAATGGCGTAAAAAGATTTACGACGTAGTAGAGACGAAAGGTACCTCCGTATGGAGTAAGATATACGACTGGACGATGCTCTTTTTTATTGTGCTCAGCATCATCCCTCTGACCTCCCGCGAGCATACCCCGTTCTTCCAATGGATCGACATCATCTCGGTAAGCGTGTTCATCATCGACTATGCGCTGCGATGGATGACGGCCGACCTGAAGATGCCGGATCGCCCGAGACACCAGGCGTTTATCCTCTATCCGTTTACGGCGTTCGCCATCATCGACCTGCTGTCTATATTGCCTTCGTTCCTGATGATCAGCCGGGCACTCAAAGTACTGCGTATCACGCGTCTATTGAAGATATTGCGTGTGTTTAAGTTCATCCGCTATTCGGAGAACGTCCGCCTGCTGCTCAAAGTGCTCCGCAAAGAACGCCGCATCTTGTTCACCGTGTTCCTCTTTGCGCTTTTCTATATCGTTGTGACGGCGATGGTGATGTTCAACATCGAGGACTCGATCATGTTCGAGGACTACCTGGATGCCCTCTATTGGGCAACGACGACGCTGACGACCGTCGGCTACGGCGATATATGCCCGACATCGGATATCGGACGCGTGATAAGTATGCTCTCTGCTCTCCTCGGAGTAGCAGTGATCGCCTTACCTTCCGGCGTGATAACCGCCAGTTATCTGGAAGAATTGCGCGAGTTGAAAAACGCGCCTAAGGACGAGGTTAAGGACGAAGAAGAGAAATAACCTTCAGCACATCCGCATCGTATTGCACCACCTCCGGGTCAGTTACTTGTAACTGCTCCCAGGAACATATGTCTAAATGCGCGTAGTACGGTGCATTACGGAAGGTCTTCTTTAGAGCGGCATCGCTCTTTACCTTAGCCGCTTCTTCTTGGGTCAGCGGACGATAACCGCCCAGCAGTTTCTCCATGTTCCAACGGTTGTGCTCCACCTGCATCATCGCCTCTAAAGGCGCCGCAGAACGCAGGCGTATCGGCAGCATCTCGGCGCTGCGCATACTCGACCATTTCTGGGCTACCGTCAGCTGTTGCCACAGGCGGTCTATCTCCTTGCCGTTCGTCATATCCTTCACGCCCGAATAGCAGGCGTTGACGAGTTTACCCTTCTCTTCCGGCACCAGTTCCTGCGAGAAGAAATGCTCGATGCTGCCTATCGGCGTAAGGCGCGCAAAACGCGAGTTCGGCGAGGTAGCCAGCATGCGCACGATGGCATTCGAATAGTGCTGCAGGACGTAGATATTGAGTGCGTTCGCACTCAGGTAGATGTTCTCCGGCAGGTTCAGCGCCGCGGCGGTGTTCGCCTCGTCGTCGGGCTGGCAGAGGAAGAGGCTGAGGTACTGCGAGTCATCGGCTGCAGAGTCGTGTAGATAGGTGCGCACCTGCTCGTCACCTATGTGGCCTTGTATAAACTCCCAGCGCACATCCATGAAGTTGGCGCCTAAGTAGCTATAGTCTGCATCCTTGGCTACAGGATATTCCCAGGTACGCTCTGCCTTTTCGTTAGCGTCCCAGAAGCAGGAATAGGACAGCTTAAAGAGCGACTCGTAATGTCCCTTCAGTTCGCGCATCTTACGGCCCGCCTCCGGGTCGATGAACGTGATATGCGTGAGGGTGTTCAGGTCATCCATCTTGACGTTCGGGAAATGGGCGATCTGCGCCACCTGCTTAGCGAGCGCGAGACCGAAATTATTCATGCCGTGGATGACGACATGCACATGCTTGCGGGACGACGTACCGATACCCTCTTTCGAGTCAATCGGCTGACCGACGATATTATCTACGATAATACGCTTCGCATAGACCTCGTCGCACAGGAACGGCAGGAAATGGATGCATTTCTTCACCTCCGGCGCGATATCCGCATAGAGGAAAGTATGGTAGATATCCGGATCGTCGAAGCATACGTAGCAGCGTATCTGCTTGCTCGCCTGCTTGGCATTCAGGTCTTGCGCCAAGAGCCGCACACAGTCCATCTTGACCGAATCGACCTCCTGCCCCGTCTCGCCTAAGATATAGACGGTCTTACTGTGCTCCGCCTGCAGCGCGGCGATATCCTCTTTCTTGCTCATGTCGCCCGAGTAGATGACGAGCTGCTCTTCTTCCGCTTTGGACAACACGGCGCCGAGTTTCTTGCGCAGCCGCTGTACGTCCTGCGAGGTCAGCAAGAGGATGCCGGCTTTCGGGTCGGTATGATAGAGGTGCTTGATGAGCAGGAGCGTCAGTTTGTTATAGCCGACGATGATGAAATGCCCGCGCATCTTATAGTGAATCAAACCCTTCTCGTACATGTCCACGCGACGGGATAAGATACTCGTCATCACCGCGATAAACAAGCCGTTGACGATCGTCAGTCCCACCACATCGACGATAGTCGAGAACAGCGTGGACATGTTCGAACAACGGTTGCGCTGGTCGATGAACATCGCCATCACATCGTAAAACATACCGTGGCTGTTGGCGTCCTTGCCATACTGGTAGAAGGACGGTATGAAGCCGAGGAAATATAGGATGATGATGGATAGCAGGATAAATCCTACCAGCCACAATAGTTTCTTCACAATACTCTTCGAGAAAGTTCGGTCGAAAATGAGTTTTATGTCCCGCATAAGGTTAAATCATTAAAATCGGCTGCAAATGTACAACTTTTTTTGCATATATCAAAATATTTTTGTAATTTTGCGCCCGATTTTCACTATACTTATTGAGAAACAATAAAAATTCACATATATGGAATCAAAGTACAATCCTACAGACATTGAAGCCCGCTGGTACCAATACTGGCTGGACAAAGGTCTTT
>JAEEGL014782577.1_pt1 | contig 15019 bp, 12 predicted proteins | sample 9134231 | NCBI WGS metagenome assembly JAEEGL01 (sample SAMN16246548, study PRJNA631951) | gut metagenome | biome: gut microbiome; feature: rumen; material: fiber-attached | host: Bos | place: Iran: Karaj | collected 2018-10 | reverse complement strand
TTGCATAGCGGAGAATCTCAATGTATGGATTTGGATTTGTAGTGTAACTAATAGCAATTATAAGGAGGTACTATGAGAATAAGAGAATTTATTGAAGGTGAAGAAGGTATCGGAACTGTGGAGATGGTTTTGATATTGGTCGTTATAGTTGCAATAGTAATCATCTTTAAAGACAAAATAACAGAATTTGTTAATAAACAGTTTGAAACCATTAATACAAAATCCGAAACACTTGCTAAATAGGATACACGTCTTGCGGGAATCCAGAAAAAAAGCCACCCTCACCGTCTTCTTCGCCATGACAATGATGATGTTCATGTCCATGGTCTTCTCCGTCCTGGAGGTTCTTCATGTAAAGCTTCTTTATCTCCAGCGTGACATGGTTTCGGCGGCTGCTGTCGAAAGCTCTTTTGCTGACTACAACAGACTCCTGTGGGATAACTATGGGATCCTGGCGATAGACAGCGGATATGGCTTGTCTTCTCCCCAGCTTGCTCTTGTTGAAAGCCGGATGGGCGAGTACGCTTCTGTTGCCGCCCAGCAACCCGGAAAGGGAGTCAACCTCTATCGCATGTCAATGGAGGATTGCTCTATATCCGAATTCGGACTTGCAACCGACGGATACGGAACCGCTCTGATAAAGGAAGGTGCCAGGTATGCCAGAGATCATATACCTGCCCAGGCACTTGATGCCCTTAAGGATGAGTACGACAGCCTATCTGATCCAGATAAAGAAAACAAGACTGTGGATGATTATCTGGAGGATGCAAATAAGGCAGGCGAGCGCGCTGATGAGATTGCCGCAGGAACAGCAGTTGAGGAGGGACCCGACGGAGAAAGTGTCCCTGTCACACCAAAAAGCGATCCTCCTGCCAATCCTCCGGACAATCCGGTAGAGACCATCATAAAACTTAAGGAGCAGACCATACTGGCTCAGGTTCTGGGTACAGATGCCAAGATATCGGACAAGGTACTTTCCGTAACGGATCCCCCCTCCGAAAGAAACCTTATTCGCGGCAATATGGATATCGGCGATGTATCCGTTACTGACAGGCTCCTATTTTCCGATTATGCGGCTCAATATCTGGGGAACTACCGCGATCCGGGAAAGAATCCCGGCTTGGCATATGAGCAGGAATATCTTGTATTCGGAAAAGACAGTGATGAAGGCAATCTCGGAGAGATGGCCGGTAAACTTCTTCTGGCACGTGAGGCGGAAAACCTGGTATACCTTGCCCAATCTTCTGCCGAAAAAGCCGAGGCTGAGAGTCTGGCAATAGCTATTATGGGCTGGACAGGTAACGCCGCCATTGTTAAGGCGACGGAACTGGGTATCATTGCAGCATGGGCTTATCTGGAAAGTGTTCTGGATGTGAGGCTGATCCTGGCCGGAGGAAAAGTCCCTGCTGTAAAAACCCAGGCAGAGTGGACTTCAAGGATCGAACTGCTACCCACGTATTTCGATGTGAATATCAGAGCAAAAGAATCAGAGAATGGCCTGGATTACGCATCTTATCTCGCTGTATTTACTGCCCTTTGTTCTAACAAAAAGCTGGGACTTCGATTTGCGGATATCCTTGAGGACGCACTTCATACATGCGAGGATTATGCCGGTGTCCATTGCGACAATCTGATCGTTAGCATGAAGGTCAAATGCACCATGACTTCAGAGCCTATCTTTTTCAACCTGATACCTTACGATTGGGGCGATCCGGGAACCTACCACATCGTATCCGAAAGAAGCATGAGTTACTTTTGATGTCATGAGTCCCGGTATTCAATGAGGACCACTTTATGATCAAACACAACCGTCCGGATATAAACAAAGGATTCCGTGCATCCTATACGGTGGAGGCCGCCTTCCTGATGCCCCTTTTTGCGATCATCATGACCGTACTTCTTCTCATTTTCCGTATCTTTGAAGTGCAATGGGGATTGGGAGTATCCGCCTGGCAGACTGCGGAAAAGATGGCTGTTTGCGGTGATGTATTTGAGGATGGCGGCGTGATCAACGAGACTGCTGCGTCTCTTATGACAACAGCTACTACTTCCGCCAATGATGTCTCGGTAAACTATATTGCCGGCAATTTGTTGGGGCTGTTTTACAGTGATTCTGTTGTTGATGATCACAATGTGGATATTGTTGTCCGCTATCGGATCCCTTTACCCGTGGGCTATCGTCTGTTCGACCACTTCAATTGGAAGCTGATAAGTCATGTTAAGACAAGGCGGTGGGTTGGATATGATCCTCATGAAGGCGACGGTTGCGGCGATGACCTGGTTTATGTTACCGCCAATGGAACCGTGTACCACGACAATATCAACTGTACTTATCTTGCACCCTCCGTTCACTCCACTTCGGTAAGTAGGATCGGATCGCTGCGAAGTAAGGACGGCAGGATATATCATCCCTGTGAGAGATGCGGAGGCGGAAGCGGTACCTGTTATTACACGGATTACGGAAGCGTGTACCACTCGGATCTATTATGCAGTTCACTAAAAAGGAATATCAGATGTATGAAAAGAAGCGAAGCGGAAAAAATGTATCCACCCTGCTCAAAATGCGGAGGATCTGGCAGTGAATGATCCCATGACGATCAGGTATGCATTGATCCTCGTGTTCCTGATAATATGTACGATATCGGATATTGTTAAGCGGCGGGTTTACTTCGCTGTTCTTGTATTGTCAGCATTAATAAGTCTAAGTATAGATCTGATCTTTCAAGATATTTCGCTGCTTGTTATTATCGGCGGAGTTGCTATAGGTCTTACTCTTTTGGGCATCAGTTTTGCAAGCCGTGAAAAAATAGGAATGGGGGATGCTTTTGTGATTACCGTTTGCGGGCTTTGCTTGGGATTCGCGCCAACTGTATCTATTTTGATCATGTCGATCTTTATCGCTGGTTTTGCCGGAATGATCGCCATGTTCTTCCTGCATAAACCAAAGGACTATGGACTACCTTTTATTCCATTTGTTCTTGGCGCATTTGCAATTTACGTATCTTTTAGTTTTGGCTTTATTGAAAGGCTGATCTGATCTATGAAGTATTACAAAGCAGTATACACTGTAGAAGCGAGTCTGATCTTTCCTATATGTATCATCATTATATGCAGTGTGCTGTGTCTTACTTTTTCTATTTACCGTGAGAGCTGCTCCTATATTGATGAACATATTCCAAAGGAAGTGGATTATGCAGAGGAATTTCGCAGGATACAAATGATTACCGATCTGATTCCGGGGAAGGAGGAGACAAATGGACCAGATGCCACAGATCAGTTATAACCGCGATCACAAAAACAGCTATATGATCATCGAAGGCGAGACCGATAACATTGGATACGAAGAGCAAATGCTCAGAGAAAATGAAGTTCGAATGCTTTTGGCCTTTTACACAGTAGAGATGAACCGAAAGATCCAGTTATGGTACGAGATCACAGGCAAGCGCTCCCTGCGATCACTTGTGGAACAGGACGGACTCTCCCTTGAAAATCTCCAGATGATCCTCGGTGCCATGTATACCTCACTGCGCGGGGTTAGGAACTATCTTATCCCGGACGACCACTTATATCTTACGCGGGATACGATATTTTTTGCAAAGTCAGATCGTAATTGGGAGGCTTACCTTTGTTGGTGTCCATTTCCACTCCCTCCTCTATCCGAACAGATCCGCTCTATCATGGAGTTCTTTATGAGTACTGTTGAAAAGGAACGGAGCGAGGTAAGTGATCTGTGTAGGGAACTATATGATATGTCCATAGAAGATGCAAGTATAGATCAACTCGTAGAACTTGCTGCCGTTTATCATAGCAAGACAGCCGGATCTTTGGACGAGTCACGGGAACAGGACTTTCATCCCTGTGAATCCGACCGTAACACCGACACCTTAAGTGAATCTGAAAGTATTATTTCTTTTGAACATCCGCTTCAAAGCAAAGATGATAATATGCAAAAAGCAAAAAAGCTGCCTACTCTGTTCAAAAAACCTGAAGCAGGTGTGCAATTTGACCTTCTCTCCGCCTTCAATAACAAAATGTCAGAACTAAAACAGATCGTAAATGATTATCTTTCAAGGATCTTTGGAAAGCCGGCAAAAATTGACGCCAGACAGATACCCGATGAGGGGATCATTATCTTTGAACCGGATGATGATTATCATGAGCCCACCACCCTACTTCGTACAGATGACAGAGAATTCATGGGCGAACTCGTATACATCGGCAGCGGTAATGAGAGTAATTATCTGATCAATAAAGATGTATTCAATATTGGCGCCAGAGACGAAGAAAACGACGCAAATCTCAATTCTCCTGTAGTATCCCGTCACCATGCAAGGATCACACGTGATGAAAACGGATATACTATCCAGGATCTTAATTCTACAAACGGAACCTATGTTAATGACAAAATCCTGTCTTACGAAGAGAAGGTTGTATTAAAGCGGACAGATAAGATCCGTTTTGCGGATGTAACTTATAAGATCATCTGATACGTACTTGTACATTTAAAAATCTCTTAATAAACACGATTATGTTTACTGTTTAGTAATTATTATGCTTATAAATGACGAGGAAGTATCTCAACAACCTCGTCTATGCATAAAAACCGCGAGAGGAATCTGACAAGCTCACTTCACTTACGTCGTTACGACCATAGGTCAGACCTGCGGTAACCTTTTGGGTATTTTTCATAAGGGGTGCGGAGGTGTCAGCCTTTGCAACCTCTTTAAAACTGCCATAAAGCCTTTTCATTAGATCCTCTGCCACAAAGAGCCCGTCAGGCTTAGCCTGATAAATACACTTTGCCAGCTCTCTCTGGCAGAAGTCATAGATTGAAAATAGATTTCCTGAGATCTCATATCTGAAATTGAGATCGTCTTTTAAATGTTCCAATACAAGGGATGCATGGCGAATAGCATCCAGGCTTTCGTCTGTGCCTCTAAGTCCATTTTCGTACCCAGTCTTAGCCTCATCAAGATACGCAAAAAACATATCGTAAAGGATTACGATAAGCTCGGTTTTATTCGCTTGCGTTATACGTCTTGTGAAGACTTGCTTCTTTGCGCCGTCCATTACATCTCCTATAACAAAAAGTCCCTACCATCGCTTTGGCGCTCGCGGATTTTGCTCATGGAACGCCTCACGACAGGTCGGGACCATCTTAAATCATTCTTAACCCATCAGCTGAAGTGCCATCTGAGGGATCTCATTTGCCTGAGAAAGTGCAGATGTACCTGCCTGCTGAAGCACGTTATCCTTGGTGAATTCAGTCATTTCCTTAGCCATATCTACGTCCTTCAGACGAGAAATAGCTGCGCTCATGTTTTCTTCTGTGGCATCCAGACTCTCTACAGTGTGCTCAAGTCTGTTGGTGTAAGCACCAATGCTTGCTCGAACAGAGTTGATCCTGGTAAGAGCCTCATCAAGTCTGGCAATAGCTCTGTCTGCGCCGGTAACGGTTGTCACATCGATATCATCAATATAAAGACGCTCAATATCCATGGAAGGGATCTTAACTGTCATCTGCTGTCCTTCGTTGGCGCCGATCTGAAGATCCATGGGACCTACATCGGTTACTTCCAAAGTGGCTTCAGCCGTTGTGTATGTCTTTCCTGCCTCAAGCATCATAGACATCTCAAAACCACCGCGATCGGAAATAGTGATCTTATTTCCTTCCTGCTTTACTGTTGCCTGCTGATGCGTGCTGAAAAGAGAATCCGCTGACTTATCCAAATTAATGGTTGCATTTTTACCATGTGCCGGATTATCAGCACCTGTGGCAACGGGGAACATATCGGCCATAGCCTTGCGGTCATGCTCTACGTTAACAATGGCGTCATTACCATAAGCCGTTGATCTGAATCCAAGAGTAGCTCCTGCTACAGCTTCCTCAGCAGTTGCAATCTTACCGGTTGCGACGTTAATAAGCTCACACTCAGCTATCTCTGCCCCCTTACGAAGAGCTTCGAAAGCCTCTGCGCGGTCCATGCCCTTGCTGAGCTCGATGTTGTATCCGTTTACTTTAACATTACCGGTTTCAGTAATCTCTGTCGGAATAGGTCCCTGCAGATTAACCTGTGCCTGCTCCGCCGGACTTGTAACCGAAAACTTGTAGATACCTTCTTCAACCTTATCCGAAACCTGCATCCTCTCCAAATTCTCGCCGTAAACCCTGTTATCCAGAGATCCGTTCAAAAGAGACTTGGTATTAAACTCGGTTGTACTGGAAATACGATTGATCTCCTCTGTGAGGGAATCAATCTCAAGCTGGATGGCCTTCTTGTCATCCTGAGTATTCAGATCGTTTGCTGCCTGAACAGAAAGCTCACGCATGCGCTGGATCATGGAAGTGATCTCACCCATAGCACCATCAGCGGTATCCAAAACAGAAATACCGTCTGAAGCATTGCGTGATGAGCGTGAAAGACCATCGATCTGGGCATTCATCTTGTTAGAAATAGCAATGCCTGAGGGATCATCTACAGCGTGATTGATCTTGAATCCGGAGGAAAGTCTCTCCATAGACATAGAAAGCGCATTCTCACTGCGGAGAAGGTGCTTGTTGGAAATTACTGCTGAAATATTATTATTGATCTTCATTTGTCACCTCATTAATAGGGGTGGCGTCCGTGCTCTACTGCGGCAACATCCTTGTTACCGATTGTCCATCTAAGATATATATCGGACGACTCTTGAAAATCTTAAGGCAAAAATAGTAAGAGTTGTTAAAAAAGCGTAAGCCCGGAATCTCGTTGTAAATACAGATAAGATTCCTCGCTTACGCTCGTAATAACATAGCTTTTTTGACTCTATAGGGTTATGTACTTCATCAGAAGCTCGTAGGTATTCTTGACTCCGTCCATATGGGTACGCTCGTAACCATGACTGGCAACCACACCGGGGCCAAAAGCACCGTGACGGATATCATTGCCGGCATTGAGGGCCGGATCTGCATCCGTACCATAGTGAGGTGTCAGGATATCTTTGACATATCCCGCATCTGCTGCTTTGGCTGCTGCCACAAGCTCCGAAACAATATCGATATGATAAGGATAACGGGAGTCCTTGCAAAAGATGCTGACCTTTTTCTCGGAGCTGGTCTGCTCCGGTCCGATGCAGGCGATATCCATTGCAACAAAGTCCTCGCAATCCGCAGGCACTACAGAACCGCCGTGTCAGATCTCCTCATACATGGCAACAAGGTAAGTAACCTTACGGCTGGGCTTGATCCCCTGCTCATTCATGGCCTCTACAGCCTCCATCATGATGGCGAGAAGCACCTTATCATCGATGAATCTGGACTTGATGTATCCGTTTTCAAATGTGAATCTGGGATCAAGAGAAACATAGTCGCCGATCTCGATACCGAGAGCACGAACATCCTCTGCCGACTTTACCTCTTCATCAAGAGTGATGATAACATTCTTGGCAAAATCCGCAACCTCATCCCACTTCTCATCTGTTGTTACATGGACAGAAGGCTCGCGGCGACGGATGGTTCCGGTATAGATCTTTCCCTCGGAAGTCCGAATCCGGACATTCTCCTGGTCACAGTGATAAGCATACAGTCCACCCACTGCAACCACCTTAATGGATCCGTCTTTTTCAATATGGCGAACCATAAGACCGATGGTGTCCGCATGTGCTGTAAGCACAAGAGGATGTCCCTCCCCGCCTACTTCAGCAAAAACACCTCCCTTACGAAGAGTCTGAGTTTTGACTCCCCTCTCCTCGAACCACTTCACCAGGTAATCCTGGATGGCGTGGTAATCTCCGGTGACACTGTCGATAGCCATGAGCTTCTGTAATGTATTCAAAAAACGTTCTTCATTCATCGTTATGTTCCTTATTTATTATATTACGGGTATTCGTGTCGGCTGATGTCGTTTCGACACATAAAGAAACGCTGATATGATCAGCGTTTCTAAAACTATTAAATTACAGGAGGTCCTGGAACCCGGGAACCCAAAGATGTCTCGGAATACCATCAACCATGATGGGTGATACATCGCCCTGGATAAGAGGTCTTACATATGTGATGAACTCGCTGGTTACATATGTGCCGTCCTTGGTGATCCAGTTGCGAGGAACGAGACGAACGTCATTAGCGATCTTGTGAACGTCCTTAACCTCGGTACCTGCCTGATAAGGATCATCAGATGTACGTGTGATAACTACCATCTTTCCTGAATCGCCCTCGTCAGCAGCCTTCATAGCAGCACCACCAACCTCGTATGCCTCAAGGATATCTACACGTGAAGCGCAGTGGCTTGCAGCTCTCTGAAGTGTTGAAAGCTCGATAGCTCTTGACTTGCAGCCAAGCTCAGCAGAAAGACGATTGCAAAGGAAACGTGCTGTTCCGGTAAGCTGCTTGTGACCGAATGCGTCTACATAATCAACGCCGCCCTCGTCAAGCTCTGTTACATACTTGCCGTCTGCTGTATGGATACCCTCTGAAATAGCAACTACTACGGATGACTTCTTAGAAAGAAGATTCTTACATCTCTTCATGAACTCGTCCATATCGAAGTCAACCTCGGGAAGATAGATAAGGTCGGGTCCGTCACAGTCCTCGCTCTTAGCAAGTGCAGCTGCACCTGTAAGCCAGCCTGCATCACGGCCCATGATCTCAACTACGATAACCTGTCCCTTTTCTGTCTCAAGTGACCAGCTGTCGCGGATGATCTCCTTTACTGAAGTACCGATGTACTTAGCAGCTGAACCGTATCCGGGTGTATGGTCTGTAAGTGCCAGGTCGTTATCAATGGTCTTGGGGCATCCTACAAAACGGATGGCTGAACCTGAAATAATAGCGTAATCGGAAAGCTTCTTGATAGTATCCATGGAGTCGTTGCCGCCGATGTAAATGAAGCAGTCGATCTCAAGCTCGTCAAGCTTTTTAAAGATCCTCTCATAAAGAGGCTGATCCTGATGGATATCAGGAAGCTTAAAACGACATGAACCCAGGTATGCGGAAGGAGTACGCTTAAGAAGCTCCTCATCCAGACCATTTTTGATGTGATTGGAAAGATCGATATAACGATCCTCAACAAGACCCTGGATACCATGGATCATTCCGTAAACCTTGTTGTATCCGCGCTCTCTGGCTGTACGATAAACACCTGCCAGTGATGAATTGATGGCAGCAGTGGGACCTCCCGACTGTCCAACAATAACGTTGCGCTTTTTCTCTTTTGACATTGTAGCTCCTTTCCGCCATTTGCATTTAAGCCCACCCCCTCGGCGGACTTGGTTTAAACCTAGTACACCATGCACCAATTAACTGTACATTATTGCGAAGATCAGAATTTCCCGGTTACAAGGCGCTTGAGAGAGGCGATGCGTGTGCATCGTCGATTGAAAGCAACGCAGTAACAGGGAATTCTGGCAAGCAGAATGTGCATTTAATTGGTAAATGGTGTACTAGTACACACGAAGGATATTTTATCATGTTTGAGGCTTTTCTTCAATAAATAAAGTGGCATTTTCCACAAAAGGCTCCCGAAACTCTCAGATTGATTTGGACAAGTATACACATTCTCTCATATGTACCCCATCATTCTTCTGTTCCTCAAGCTTCTTAGACACACTGACTCCCTTGGTCTGGGCAAGCATAGCTATATCCTCTATGCCGGGATCGGAATTGTACATTTTTCCGTCTTTGTTCATTTCCAAAGTCTTGTACTCTGCCTTAAGCTCCTCATTCCTGGCCTTCTCCATCCATACAAGTTCTACATTCAACGCCTCACCATCACCGGGAAGGAAGAGATCGCCTACATTGGCAGTCTGCAGCGCTCCATGGGCACTGCCCAGAGAATCAACGTATTTGATCTTTTCTCCGTTGATCCCCACAATGGTCCTGTAATGGCGCATGGGGTGGGATGTCAGAACCGTAACGATATGACCGCCCGAAAGTCCCTCAAAAACCTTGTCAAGGAAGGCTGCCTTGGTATTATTGTAAACCACGTTGCGGTCTTTTTTCTGCTCCTCAGTCATTTCTTTTGTCAAAGCCGGAACATGCAGGGTCGTCTTTTTAAGTGCAGCATCCTTTTGCTTTGAAATGAAGAAATCTCCCAACTCATAGATATTACCAACGCTTCCACCTACTATATAGCTGTTGGTCTCCTTGTAATATCTGTTGTATACCTCGCGGTCGATACTGGGCTCCAGCTCCTCAACTTCTTTTTTGTATTCATCAAAAGTCTTGAACCTGGGTCTGTACTTTCTGATATCAAACTGCGTAACAGGCTTTGAAAGTCTGCCTTCTTTGCGGCAGAACTGTCTGTACATCTCTGCCCCGGCGCAGGCAAAGCAGTTATTGGTACCTGCAGGCTGCTTTTCATACTCCCTTACGATCTGGTCGATGTCGCTAAGATCCATCTTGTACTTGGGAATTTTGCGCTTAACAGGCCTCTGTTTAACCTCGTTACGTTTCTCTCTGGTCGTGTCATGGACAGTATAGTACTGAACCAGCCACTCATAAGCATCCTTGATCTCCTGCTCAACACCGGGTCTCCACACATAATCCAAAGCGACCGGATCATTCATAAAGTACTTGCCTCTGAACTCGACATTGGCGGCGCGGCTACGACCCACGCGGCATCCGCGGTCCTTAAGAACCTTTGAATAGTGTTCCTTGAGTTCCTCTGTGTAGCTTGCCGGATCAAGGGTATCGTAATTCACAGATTGTCCGAAATCGTACAAGTTCTTGCTTTTAACCTTGGCTTTGTATGCATCCTTAAGCTTGCTGATCTCTCTGTATTTTTTAGTTCTAAGTTCCTTTAGTTTGGATTCCGGAGCCCAGTTTGAACGAAGATCCCGGATAGCATCATCATATTCGGCTTCCTTTTCCCTAATGAGGGCCAGCTCATCCTTCAGTTCCTGGATATCATCAAAATGATCGTTGTTAAACTCCTCCAGATAAACCTGATACTTCTGCGCAACAGGATCCAATTCAACCTGGGGCTGCTTTTCTCCCTGCTTGCCGGCCGCCACTCTCGCCCATCTTTCATTGATCTCATTCTGCGTCTTCAAAATAGACTCTGCTCTAACCGCACTTAAGGAAGCATCTTTTTTACGGAGTGAACTATTTCTGCCGGACTCCACCCTTTCCTGGACAGTTTCAAGTATATTACTTAACTGCTTGACATATTTGATACGTTCTTTTGACTTTTCGTCTCCCTTTTTTTCGGTTTTTCCCTGCTTTGCCTTACGAGCCAGATATGCATTGATATTATTAGTAACTTTTTGAAAAGCCGCTGCTGTACCCTCGGTTTTTTTCAGAATCTCCTCCGGGTTACCACTAACCAGGGCTTCACCTACCGAATTACTGATATCAAGCAGTGTAAATGCACCCTCAAGAGCCTTGTCAAACTCACCGCTGCCCCCGATAACTTTGGAATTTGACGTCTTCATATTAGAAATAAGCTCCATCAGATTCAGCGAGCTCATACGCAGATCATTGATGTTCATATCAAGCTTGCCTTCAAATCTCGGCTTTACACCCTTTGAAAGCTCAATACCCTTTTCTCCTCTGAATATCAGCTCTCTGTTTATTACCTCGATCTCTTTCTGATTGTCATCCAAAACCGATGATACCCGTCTCGTAAAGTCCTTATGTATATCCACGTAACGCGCCTGTTCGCCCTCTGTATATCTAAGTGTGCCTGACACAATATCCAGGAGATCGTTATATTTTTTCTTGTCTTTGCCGCTAAACTTAGCGTGTGAATTCAAAAAAGTCTCAGTAGCCGCTTTTATCTCAGCCAGAGCCGCATCCGTCCTGTTTTTGGCAATACCGCCGGCTATAAGCCAATTTGAGCCATGCTTGATCTTGTATCCGGCGCCCATGTTTTGAACGTTATCAAAAGCCCTGTAAAGAGAAATATACTCCGGCGGTGCCGTCCGAAGATCAATGCCCAGGCTTTTAAGCTGTGAGAAAAACAGCTTGTAGGATGCTATGGTCTCTCCTACCTTACTTTCGTATTCCTGGGCCTTTTTAACACTTTCTGCCAGCTCATTTTTCTTTTCATACAACTGAGCTGTCTCTGCATTCTTTACCTCATCAAAAAGTGCCGGTACATTTTCAAAGGGTGATCCGGTTCCATTCCAGTTTGATTTAAGCTTAAATCCGCCCTTTAGAGAAGAATTCTGATCCGGTGCCCTGCCTATATACTCCCGTGCAATTTTTTCTGTCAGAGTAGGATCCTTTGTCATCTCTTCCTTTATGACTTCGTTGATCGCTGCCTGGCCATGAGTATAAAAGATGTTCATTATCGTAAGCGGATCCTTTTTTGTGCCATAGGACATTTTATTATTTTGAATTATTAGCTTAAAAACAGACGAAGCCATGGCGAAACGCATTGCAGTTTCCCCATTCTGAACAATATCGTGAGCTGTATATATGGTTTCCTTTTTACTCAAAAGCTCACATCCTTCTATCTCTCCTTTTTGGATCTTTTCCTCGTATGCCGCCATCTCCCTGCCGGCATCTAAACGGGCCTTCTTTTCGATAACGCAGACCTTGTCTGCCACTGCAAGCAGGAAATCCTCCTCCGGGGGAACCTCGTCCTTTAACTTTTTCATGGCCATGATTTCTCCCTGAAGGTCCTCAATGTACTCTCTGATCGCCAAGTTGTATGTGTTATCAGAGTATCCCTTAATGGCGCACTCCACCATATAATCTGCTGCTCCCTTGTAATCAGAAGCCTGCTCAAACTCTTTGAGACGCTCTTTGATGGTTCTTGTAATGACCTCAGGATCATCAGGATGGGTGTACTTGCTAAGCAGGTTGGCCGCAGAGTTTTTATGAAGTCTGATCATGGCATCAAACTCCAGCTTAAAGGTACCCTTTATTTCCTTTTCCGTCTCCTTTACGCTCTCAAAATAAGCCGCTGCTGCAACGGAATCCTTGTAGTGGCTGTTCATCTTCTGAATATCATCGCACATCTTTTCAAACTCCTGTGCGGATGTAGCATTCAGACTGATCTCTCCCTCTCCCAGGTATGCGCCGTCGATGACAGAGATCTCCCTTATCTCTTTGTCAAAAGTAACCCGGATGAGTCTGTGATTGTCATTCTGATCATCATACTTTTCGGAAAACTTACGGTATTCCTTCCAGCGTCTGTCTCCGGCAGTAAGAAGTACGTCGTTTTCCACCCTCCACTCTGCGAATTCGGATATGGACTTCTGAAGATCCTTTTCAGCCTCTGAAAGCTTGTTGTCTCCAAGCTCGGCAAAACCTTCCTCAGTCATTTTGTCTGCATAACCGGCCATGTCCAAAGCCGCAATCTGCTGCTCTTTTTTGAGGTCTTTGTTGTCCATCAGCTCACGGGCTTCTGATACTACGGAACGGAAAACGCGAACTTTATCGAATGCCTTTTCCTGCTTGATCCTGGCGTTCCTGTAAGACTGCATCCTGGTGCGGAATCCGGCCTTCTTGCGCAGAGGAAGCTTTTCCAAATCGGTATCCGAATTATAGAGCGCAAGACGCTTTTCGGTCTCGCTGATCTCCTTGAAATCGGTGGTGATAGTGTCCTTATTGTATATATGAAGCTCAGGCTGTTTTTTGAGCTCTGCATCGGTAAATTCGGGCGCACTGAGTACCCCGGCCTTTTGAACAAGGAAGCCTTTGAACGCCCGGGAATAATCATATTGTTTATCCTTGGTAAGGTACTTTTTGCTGTTTTGCCACATAAAGCCTTCGAATTCCTTGTTGAGTTTTATCATACTCTCTCCGGCTTTTCTGGCATTTACCTTGGTAATGGTCTTTTTATTTTCATAAGCAGGCGGCATATTGCCCTCAATACGCTGCCAAACCTGCTTCAGTTCTGCCTGTTCACCTGACTTTTGGGTCGTTTGAGTCACAGACTGAGTCTGCATCTGCTCCTGCTGTGTCTGCAAAGCAGTAATCTGCGTCATGTCCTGAGTCAGTTTTTGCTGAGTCTCCGAAATCGATGTCTGTGTCAGATCCTGAGTTTTATGAGATGCACTAATGTTCTCCTGCGTAACCTGTATCTGATCTGTATTTTGAAGCTTTTTATCCTGACTAATCATCTGATATTCCTCCGTCGCACGGGTTTAACACACAAAACATCATTAACGGCAAAACTCGGCTACTTTCACAATATTTTCTATTTATGAATCGAGTAGGAGGGGAGTTCCACTCATACTCGCCGCGCGGCCCGTGCCCGGCTTTTGCCGGGATATTTCACTTCACGGGCCTGCGCACAAAAAGGTTCGTATGCTATCCTATCACACGAACCTTCACAAAATCTGTACAAATAATCGAGTTTTCATACTTTTTCGCGACCCGCACCGGCATCACCGAAAGATTTCGCTTCCCCGGGTCCTCGAATAATACAAAAGTTATGAAATACTGTACTTTCCATCCTCCACACAGCTGATAGAAGATGAGAAAAATGTCTTTGCCATGGAAACAAAGTATCCCGTATCCTTTGCTCCTGCCGTCTCAAAGGACGAATGCATGGCCAGCTGGGGAAGTCCGATATCTACGGTATTCATGGAAAGCCTGGTAGTTGCAATGCTACCGAGAGTAGAACCTCCGGGAATATCCGAGGGATTCACATACTCCTGAACCGGTACGCCGGCCTTTTTGCAAATAAATCTCATGATACTGCCTGAAACAGCATCTGTAGTGTAATGCTGGTTGGCGTTGTACTTGATCACTATGCCGCCATTAAGGATGACCTTGTTGGTAGGGTCAGCCTTTTCGGGGTAGTTGGGATGCATAGCGTGGGCATTGTCAGCAGATATCATAAACGACTCTGTCATCAGACGCATGATATACTCCTCACTCCTGCCAAAGGCCATGCAGATACGACGTATGGTATCTGTCAAAAATGTAGATGCCGCGCCCTGCTTGGTCTCGCTGCCGACTTCTTCGTTATTGAATACTGCGTGAACAGCTACTCTGTCTGTGGGCTCTGCCTCCAAAAGTCCGCTCATGGAACCGTAAACACACTGGAGATCATCCAGACGGGGTGCTGATATGAAATCATTG